>WNFW01000065.1_pt1 | contig 90799 bp, 76 predicted proteins | sample 5400131 | NCBI WGS metagenome assembly WNFW01 (sample SAMN13153362, study PRJNA577476) | soil metagenome | isolation source: 20 cm soil or saprolite under grassland replicate 1 | place: USA:California | collected 2016-06-15
TCTCTCACCGCGCAGTCGCACGCTATTACTTCTCCGGAAACGCAGACGACTACGTCGAGCTGAACGGGGGCCTCAGCCACGGCAACGAGCTTCTGCCCCATAGCGTACTCGTCAACGTCACGAGCTCCTGGACCGCCGGCGCGCAGATTCAGAAATTCTTCACACCCCGATGGGGCATCTGGCTCACCGGCAGCGTCAGCGACGAGCATACGTCCAACCCCTTCGTGGAGCGGGACGCCTCGCTGACCCTGCTATTGCGGTGGTGAGTTGCCGAGCGCTCCTCGATGGTCAAGCTGACCGCCCAGGCCGCAGGCACGCCATGGCCCGTCCGGCTCGGCGAGCGCCTGAGCGCCTTCGGGAATCTGTCGCCGGCACTGCTGCTCGCCCTGCTGACGGGGCGGCTGATGGAGCTGTTGGGCGTCCTCATGACGACCGAGGTTCCGCGCAATGTGGGCATGGTGATCGTCGTGGCGCTGCGGTCGGACCTGCTGCTGTTCCTCGACCTGCTCGTCTTCCTGCTGCCACTCTTTCTGGCGTGCCGGACGGTCGTCCGCGGAAAGAACGCGGATATCCGGGTCTACGGCGGCCTGGGCTCGCCGGTGCTGATCGGTGCCGCCGTCCTCTCCAGCTACTTCCTCTTCTCCCGCGTGCCCCTGGGGAGCGACCTGTTCGGCTATTCCTTGAGCGACATTGTGACGACGGCTCGTGGGGGCTATCACTTCTCCGCTCTGTCCGTCGCCACCCTGCTACTTCCGCTCGGGGTGTTCTGGGTCGCACTGCGAATCTTCGGCCGCCACGCCGTCCTCAATGCGCGCGCGGCTTTGCTGCTGCTCGGCCTCGCTGTCGTGCTCGCCGTCGCGGGCGTGAGGCCGCTGCCGGCCCGCGGCGCGCTGCAGAGCGAGTTCGCCTACGACATCGCAGCGAACAAGACGGCTTTCTTCATCGCGGATTCCCTCGCCCGCCTCAGACCGTCGCACGTGGTGACGGGCCGCTCTCCCGGTGCCGTCGCGCAGTTTCACTATCTGGATCCGCAGTACCCGTTCCTGCGAGGCGAGGACACCCCAGACGTCCTGGGCGGATACTTCAACTTCGAGCCGGGTGCGCCGCCGCCCAACATCGTCTTCCTGGGCGTCGAGGGACTGGGGCGGGCCTTCAGCGGCCCGAACGCCTACCTCGGCAGCTTCACGCCCTTTCTCGATGAACTGGCCGGCAAGAGCCTGTACTTCGAAAACTTCCTCTCGTCGCAGGGCCGTACGTTCGCATCACTGCCCTCGATCCTCGGATCGCTGCCCTTCGGGGACCAGGGCTTCAACAGCTTCGGCAGCCGCATGCCGAAGTCTCTGACCCTGCTGAGCATTCTCAAGCGCAGCGGCTACCGCACCCGCTTCTTCTGCGGCACCCGTCTGGATTTCGACCACCAGGGCGACTTTCTCGAGCAGCAGGACATCGATCTGGCGGTGGGCATCGGGGATTACGATGCCAGCTACTATCGTCTCCCAGGCTCGGACTGGGGATACGCCGACAAGGAGATCCTGCGCAAGGCACTCCTCACGGAACGGGACGATCCAGGCAGACCGTACGTGGACTACGTGCAGACGATCAGCACGCATCCCCGCTACGCCGTGCCCGGCCAGGAAGAGTACCTGCGCCTCTTCGAGGATCGCATGCGGGAGCTGCACTTCTCCGAGGCCGAGAAGGCGAATCACCGCCAGTACCGGGAGGTCTACTCGACCATCCTCTACACGGACGCGGCGCTCAGGAGCTACTTCGAGGAGCAGGCGAAGCTCCCCGGCTACCGCAACACGATCTTCATCGTCACCGGGGATCACCGGCTGGCGGAGATTCCACCGTCCACGCGGATCGACCGCTACCATGTGCCGCTCATCATCTTCTCGCCGCGCCTCAGCCACCCCGCGCGGATCCAATCCATCTCCTCGCACCTCGACATCGCGCCGACGCTGCTGGCGCTGCTGCGGCATCACTTCGGGATCGGCACGCCGGATGAGGTGACCTGGGTCGGCTCGGGGCTCGACATGGAGCCCTCCCTGCGCAACATCCACCGCTACCCCATCAAGCGCACGATCACGAGCCTCGACCAATACGTTTCCGGGATGTTGTTTCTCGATGGGGATTCGCTATTCGCCATCGAAAGGGACATGGACCTCGAGCCGGTACGGGACGATGCCGCGCTCGAGAGGCTGCGAGCGGAATTGGCGGACTACCTGAGCAGGAATGCTCTCTTTCAGCGTGAGCACAGGCTGATCCCGGACAGGGTCTACAGCGCGTATTTTCCCCGACGCTGATTGCTCAAGCGGTGAGAAGGCCCCGCAGCCGCAAGGCCTCACGCATCGAGGTGAAGGCAAATTCAGCGAGCACGCGCCGCAGCCGGCCCTCGCAGCGCTCCAGACCCGTGTAGTGACGGAAGCGCGAGAACGCGCCCACCCGGATGCGCGGCTGTCCGGGATCCACCTCCCAGGGGTGCAGATAGAAAGTGAAGGGGCGGCCGCGGCGCTCGATCTGCTTCAGGCCCGCACGCGTCAGCCAGTACGGCAGGATACGGAAATAGCCGCCGCCGGAGACCGGCACCTGCACGCCCAGGAACTTCGCCGCCGACATGGGAAACTCCACCAGCGTGCGTCCGGAGGGTGCGCTCAGGCGGTTGGGTTCCGGTGCCGCACCGGGCAACCCGTAGCGATCGTGACGGATGGGGAAAATTGAGGAGTCGTAACGGAAGCCGAGATCGATCAGCACATCGAGCGCCCACAGCGAGGCACGCGTCACCGAGAAGCTCGCCGCCCGGTAGCCGAGCACCGCCTGCCCGATGATGTCCTCGAGACACTCCTTGGCGCGCGTGGTCTCCTCGCGAAACTCCTGCGGGGATTGCCGGTAAACCAGCTGGTGCGAGAAGCCGTGGCAGGCGATCTCGTGACCGGCTTGCGCGATGCGTCGCACCAACCCCGGGGAGCGGCCGGCCACCCAGCCGAGCACGAAGAAGGTGCCGTGCACTTGACGCTCGGCGAGCAGCGCGAGCAGGCGCTCGGTGTTGGCCTCGACCCGATACTCGCGCGTGGCCCAGCTGTCGCGGGTGATGACGGAGGAGAGCGCGGCGACGTGAAAGTAATCCTCGACGTCGACCGTGAACGCGTTGACCTGGCGCGCCGCGCAAGGCGCGGCCGAGGGCTGAGCGGTGAGGCCGGGACTCATGGGCGCGGACTATAGCGAACCCGCTCGCCCAAGCCGCGCGCCCATGAACGAGAACGGCTCCCGCAGGAGCCGTTCTCCGATCGTATCGTCAGTCTGTCAGGGCGCGTCGGGCCTGCACTGTCTTGCGGTGGCGGCTGACGCTGTATAGCCCCAGACCGCCGAGCCCCAGCGCCAGCAGCGCCAGCGTGTCCGGCTCCGGTACCGAAACGGACCCCGGGCCGCTGCCCTGGTCCTCGGCGTCATCGTCGTCCTTGTTGATCGCGTGGTCGCGCCCGGGCCATTTGTCGTGGGCCTCGTGCGCGCCAGGCACGTTTTCGCGCGCGGACCCGGCCGCCGCCGGCAGGCTCCACACGGCCGCCAGTGTGGCGAGGCTCGCCATCCCAGCGATCAAACCAAGCTTCCTCATCGCGTCACCTCCACTGTCCGTCCCTGACTGGCCCATAGGATCCAGCAAACACCATGCCTGATTGCCTGTGTTTCCAGTCCCGCCAGCGACTTGAAAGCTGTCTGTGACATAAGACGCCTGGGCTCGCGCTCAAGACTGTAAGCCCCGCCGACGTGAGCTGCATCACAAGGCTAGCAACGGCGGGCGGCAGGGAGCGTGCAATGCAACATAACCTCCCATTCCAGCAGGCCCGCAAAGCCATCCAGGCTGACGCAGGCCGCCCGTCCGACGCCGCATTGTCGGCCGGCAGCGACGAGGGCTTTAACAATAAAAATCAAAGCTTTGGACTACATAAGCCCTCAAGCTCCGGCTCAGACGTCGGCGTGCTGCGACGTCGGCGAGCGTCCTACGGGCCCCGAGAGCAGTCAGGGAGGGAGAGGTTATACGTAACCCATTGAGATATCACTAATTATCGAGGTCGGCACGCACCTTGCAGTACCCAGCCCGTCTGCTGCTCTGCGGTCCGCTTGTCCGCCGGAAGCAGCTCCATTGAGACATGACAGCTGGTGGCCCCGTTGCATGGGCCACGAGTGGGGGTTTGTGCTTTTGAATATGAAATTGACTGGCGTCTTCGTGCTCGTCGCATGCGTGCTGGCGGGCTGTGGCCACGTTCCGATCAGTGCGTCCACTACGGATCCCTCAACCACGGCCGCCGCCACCACCAGCCCACCGGCGCCGAGCCCGTCGCCGATCCCACCGCCGCCCCCGCCGCCGCCGCCCCCGCCGCCGCCGCCCACCAGCGGCACCGCGACGCTCTCCTGGCTGGCGCCGACCACCAATACCGACGGCGCCCCGCTCACCGACCTCGCGGGCTACGTCATCTACTACGGCACCAGTGCCACTGCCCTGAGCGGCACCATCCAGCTCACGAGTGTCGGGCTCCAGACCTACGTGATCCCGAACCTGACACCGGGTACCTGGTACTTCGCCGTCAAGGCCGTCGCCAGCACCGGCGTCGAGAGCGCCCTGTCAGTCATCGTCAGCAAGACGGTCTAGTCACAGCGGGGCGCGCTTGCGCCCGGTGAGCCTTTCCGACGACGTAAGATCGGGACGGTGAGCATGACCGGTCTCTCGCGCACCCGTGTTGCGCCTCTGTGGACGCTCCTGGCCCTGGCGCTCCTCGTGACGCTCGTCTATTGGCCAAGTCCGGCGGTCTACTGCGAGCAGTGGCTGGACTTCGTGAACATCACCTACACGCACGGGTGGTTGGTCCTGGCCGTGTGCGTTGCGGTGCTGGTGCGGTCGCGGCGGGAAATGGCTGCGGCGCCGGTGCAATTCTCGCCCCCGGCCCTGTTCGGGCTCGCCGGCTGCATCCTCGCGTGGCTGGTGTGCTACCGGGCCAGCATTCAGGATCTGCACATCACCCTATTCCCCCTGATCTTCTGGCTGGCCGTCACGGCAACGTTCGGTCTGCGCACCGGCCTGCTGCTGACTTTCCCGGTGGCGTTTTTCTACCTCGCCGTGCCGTCCTGGTCGCAGCTCGGCAACTCTCTGCAGGAGCTCACGGTGTTCGCCCTGCGCGGGTTTTTCTGGCTCACGGGTCCCGAGGTGCTGATCTTTGGCGAGACCATCCACATCCCCAACGGCTCCTTCGTGATCGAGGAAGGCTGCAGCGGCCTGCATTTCATGATCGTGGGACTCGCGGTGGCGGCGCTGCACGGTGAGCTGCGGCGCGACCCCTGGAGAGTGCGCATCGCGCAGCTGGCGCTGATGGCGAGCCTCGCGCTGCTGGCGAACTGGGTGCGCGTGTATACGGTCATCGAGGCGGGCTATCTCACCGACATGCGCAGCTACCTCGTGAGCGTGAGTCACTACTGGTTCGGCTGGGGCGTGTTTGCGGTGGCACTGGTGTTTTTTTTCGCTCTCACGACGCTCTACGGGCCGCGCGAGCCGGCTCACAAACCGCCGCTGCCACCCGTTGACCCCGGCCCGCCTGCGCCGCTCGCGGGGCTCGCCGCCACGGTTGTGGTGCTGGTGGCGCTGCCAGCCGTGAGCTGGGGACTGCGCACCCTGCAGCCGGCGCCGGCCCTGAGCGCCGCGCTCCCCTCGAGTCCGCGCGCGCCCTGGTCGTCGGCGCCCGCTGACACACTTTCTTCCTGGCGGCCGGCATTCCCAGGCGCCGATCAGGAACAACGATTCGCGTATACCAACACCAGCGGCAACGCCGTGGAGGTATTCAGGGTGGCCTACCGCACTCAGCGCCAGGGAGCGAAGCTGGTCGGCATGCGGACCAGCGTCACGGGTAAGGGATTGAGGCTGCGCTCCGAGGAGGACATCGACACCGCGCGGGGCGCGTTTCGCGAGACCGAGGTCGCCGACCGTTCGGGCGCGCGCTCCCTCATCTGGTATCGCTACGAGACCGCGGGACGGGCCTTTGTCAGACCGCTCGCCGCGCAGCTGTGGTACGGGATCAACGCGATCGTGTCGCATCCGCCGGCCGCCCTGATCGCCTATCGAGCGGCATGCGGCGAGGGCGAGGATTGCGCGGATGCGCGCCACCTGCTGCGTGAGTTCCTCGCGAGTGCAACCTTCTGACGGCGTTGCAACCCGAGCGTGACGGTGTTCGCACCGCAAGGGTTGCAAGGCCAAGCTCGACGTCGCGTTTGGGAGACGGTGCGGTTGCAGATGCGATCGCGGCTTCTGATAGGCTCAACTTTTGGACCCAGGGAAGTTCGATGCGACCTTCGAGCGTGCTGCTGCTGGCAGGAGGGCTGGCCATCACCCCACTGATGATCGGTTGCACCTCCGGCGCGCCGCTGCCAGCGCCGCCCACACCCGGCCCGGCGGCGGCCAAGGCGGTCGGCAACGACTACATCATCGGTCCGGGCGATACGCTCGAGGTGTTCGTGTGGCGCAACCCGGAGCTGTCGGTCACCGTTCCGGTGCGTCCCGATGGCAAGATCTCCACGCCGCTGGTGGAGAACATGGTCGCGGTCGGCAAGACCCCGCCGCAGCTCGCCCGCGACATGGAGGGCGTGCTTGCCGAATACGTGCGCTCCCCGAAGGTCAACATCATCGTGACCATCGCAGCGAGCGCTTTCAGCCTGGTGAAGGTCGTGGGCCAGGTCGTGCACCCCCAGGCCTTGCCGTATCGCGAAGGAATGACGGTGCTGGATGCGATCCTGGCGGTGGGCGGTCTGGGACAGTTTGCCTCCGGCAACCGCGCGCGTATCGTGCGCGTGCAGAACGGCCAGCAGACCACTATCCATGTGAAGCTCGCGAACCTCGTCAACAGCGGCGACGTCAGTGAGAACGTGCCCCTGAAGCCCGGCGACGTGCTGGTCGTGCCGGAGTCGATCTTCTGAACGTATGAACGCCGCCCTCGAATTCATTCTCGAGCAGATCCACGGCGCCTGGCGCTTTCGCTGGACCGCCATGCTGGTGGCCTGGATCGTGTGCCTCCTCGGCTGGCTCGTCGTGCTGGCGATGCCCGACACCTACAGCGCCTGGGCGCGGGTGTACGTCGACACGCGCACGAGGTTGAGCCAGGTCACTCAGGGCATCGCAGTCGACTCCAACATCGCTTCCCAGGCCGAAGCCGTACGCCAGGCGCTGCTCGGCGGGCCGCAGCTCGAGAAGGTGGCGCGCCTGGCCATGCCCGGTTACGCCGGTGCGAGTCCGGAGCGGCAAGCCACGATCATCGACGGCCTGCGCAAACGTCTCCAGGTCGAGGCGAGTGGCGAGCGGAATCAGCCCGCCGACCTCTACATGATTACTTACACGGACCGGGACCGGCGCACCGCTCACCGGGTGGTCGATCAGCTGCTCAGGCTGTTTCTCGCCAACTCTCTCGGCGGCAGCCTGCAGGGATCGGAACAGGCGCAGGCCTTCCTGACGCAGCAGATCGCCGAGTACGACAGCAAGCTGGCCTCGGCCGAGTCCCGCCTGGCGGACTTCAAGCGTCAAAACGCCGGACTGGTGCCGGGAGCGACGGGTGACTACTTCACACATCTGCACGCGGAAACCGACAACCTCGACAAGGACCGTCTCGCCCTTACGGTCGCGGAGCAAAAGCGCGACGAACTTCACCGGCAACTGTCCAGCGAGCTGCCCTCGATGGGCTCGTCCGCGGGAATTCGCACTGCCGCGGGCGAGGGCGCCGGCGGCGCGGACACCGCCAGCGCGATCCGCGAGACCCAGGCGCGGCTCGATGAGCTGCTGCTGCGCTTCACGGACAAGCACCCGGACGTCATTGCGGCGCGCCGCACGCTCGAGGATCTCAAGAAGCGCCAGCAGGTGGAGCTGCAGGCGGTAAGGCACGGGGACCAGGCGGCGATCGCGGCGAGCGGCCTGGCGGCGAACCCCGTCTACCAGGGTATCAAGCTGCAGTTGAGCCAGGCGGAGGTCGAAGTTGCCGCAGCGCGGCGCCAGGTCGCCGATCGGGAGGGCAGGATCGCCGAGCTGCGCAAGATGATCAACACCGCTCCCCAGGTCGAGGCGGAGTACGCGCGCCTCAATCGCGACTACGACGTGACCCGGGGCCAGTATCAGGTCCTGGTGGAGCGTCTCAACCGGGCAAAGCTCGCCGACAAGGCGGAGGCGACCGGCGTGGTGCGCTTCGAGGTCGTCGATCCGCCCACGGGGAGCGAGCAGCCGGTCTCCCCCGACCGCATCCGGCTCATCCTGGTGGTGCTGCTCGGCGGCCTCGCCGCCGGCGCCGGCGCGGCCTACGGGATGCATCAGCTGCGGCCGGTGTTTGTTTCAGCGCGTCAGCTCACCGAGGTCACGCAGCTTCCAGTGCTGGGCGTGGTGAGCATGACCTGGCTGGAGAGGCACCAGGCGCTGGCGCGCCATGCCGTATGGGTGTATTGCATGGCGGTCGCCGTATTGTTTGCGGTGGCAGCAATGATGCTGCTGACGCAGAGCGTCACCGCGCACTTCCTGCACGCACTGATCGCATGAGCGTCATCGAGAACGCCATCAAGAGGCTGCAGGCGGCGCGCGCGGGGGCCGCCTTCGCGCGCGGCACGGCCGGCGCCTCCGGCGGGGCTGCCCGACGGCGCGAGCTCGCCGCGGCGGGGAACGCTGCGGCCGCGCCCACCCGTACCATCGTCATCAACCACGATGCGTTGCGCATCGCCGGTCTTGTGCCGCCTTCCCATCAGGAGCGCGAGCTCGCGCGGCAATTCCGGCACATCAAGCGGCCGCTGATCAACAACGCTCTCGGCCGCGGTGTGCCACGGCTCGCGCACGGCAATCTCATCATGGTCGCGAGCGCGGTGCCCGGGGAAGGCAAGACCTTCACCTCGCTGAATCTCGCCTTCAGCATGCGGCTCGAAGAGGACATGTCGGTCCTGCTGGTGGATGGCGACGTGGTGAATCCGCGCGTCAGCCGCATCCTGGGCGTCGAGAACGAGCCCGGACTCCTGGAGGTCGTCAGGGACAATGTGCCTCTGGGCGCGGCGATTCACGCTACCGATGTGCCGGGACTCTCGTTCCTGCCGGCGGGTCGCCCGGATGCGAACCCGACTGAATTGCTTGCGAGCGTGCGGATGAGCGAGGTGGTCGCCCAGCTAGGTGGCCATGATCCGACGCGACTGGTGCTGTTCGATTCCGCGCCCCTGTTGCTGACGACGGAGTCCCACGCGCTGGCCCACCTGGTCGGGCAGATTCTGCTCGTGGTGAGAGCCGATCTGACAGCGCAGCAGGTGGTACTCGCGGCCCTTGAGACGCTCGAAGAGGGCAAGCCGGTTTCCCTGGTGCTCAACCAGAGCATGAAGCCGCCGCATGCCGAGTACTATTACCAGTACAGCGGCAACGCCGGGACACCCAAGAACGCCAGCGGCGCTTGAGCCACGCGAAGGAGCGTGTGACATGAACAGCCGACAGGGAACGCGGCCGCTCGCCGGCGCTCACCGGTTGATCGGGCTCGTGTTGGCGTTCGGCCCGCTCCCGGCGGCCGCCCAGATCGGGCCGCTCACCAACCAGGGTCTGTTTTTCGACCGGGCCTCCAACGCCCGTGGGGGCAACTACCTGGCGGCCGATGCCGGGCTCATCTACACCGACAACGTGACCCGCGCGGCCAGCGGCTCCGGAGACACGCTCGCACTGCTGGGCCTGCTGGCGGACGCCTCCCGGGAGGGCGCGCGCGTCGACTACCGCCTGGCCGCGGACCTGGCGCTGGTGAAGTACCCGCGCGCGGATTACCAGACACAGCCTTTCGGCTATCTCGATGGGACGGGGGCCATTCGGATCGTGCCCGGGTCTTTCTCCTGGACCGGCCGGGAGACTTACACCCAGACCGTCATCGACCCGTTCGCGCCGGTCACGCCGGACAACCTCGAGGGCCTGAACTACCTCACAACAGGGCCGCGCTTCACGCTGCGCCCGACACTGCGCACCACGGTTACGCTGAACGGCACGTACTCCTACCTCACCAGCAGCTCGAAGTCACCGCTGTACGTGAACATCGACAACCACCGCTACGCCGGCGACCTCACCCTCAGCCACACCTTCTCGAGCAGCTCCAGCGCCTACCTCACCGGCTCGAGCGAGAAGGTGGAGTTCACCGACCAGGTAGACAACAACAATTTCAGGCAGGACCAGGCGCTGGCGGGCTTGAAGGTCGCGAGCGCGCGCACCGTGTTGGATGTGTCCGGCGGCTACACCAGGCTGCATGAGGTCGTCCTCGCCACCGTGGCAACTGCTCCCGGGGAGCTCCCGCAGAGCCAGGTTCCCGGCGGCTCCGTCTGGCGCGTGGAACTGTCGCGCCAGATCTCACCGTCCTCGCGCCTGTCGCTGCACGCAGTGAAGCAGGTCACCGACGCCGCCAACCTGTTCCGGCTGAACCTCGATCAGCCGGTGCCGGCCGCCGCCGCTGACCGACTCACCACGGGTGATCCGTTCACGGACCGGGAACTGGGCGCGAACTGGCGCTTTGTCGCGGCGCGCACCTCGTTCACGCTCGGATACCTGGATATTCGCGAGCGCTACAAGATCAACCCGGCCTCGGACCGCAACGTGAAGGACGCGACTGCACTGCTCGCTCGAGCGCTGAGCCCGGTGCTCAACTGGGACATCGGCGCGGAGTACGAGCGCCAGGAGTTTGCCGCCGGCGGCTCATCCAGCACGGTGAACGCGATGACGAGCCTGCGGTGGCAGATCGCCCCGCAGCTCAGGCTGCGCTTCCTGTACGCTCATTCGGCCCTCTCCCCGCACGGCTACGCCGAAAATCAGCTCGGCGTGACGGCTTCCTATGCATTCATCGAGGGTGCGCCGGGGAACGCACAGCCCGGTGTCCAGCCCGCGGCGCCGCCCGCCCTTGACCCGGGGACGCCGCCAGGCGCGCCCGCGCGCCCGCCGTGAGCTTGCGGGCAGCGGACCATGTCATGCTCGCTCCGGCTGAGTTTGTTTTCTGGTCGTGTCTTGGCATCGGGCTGTACCCGTACGCCGGCTATCCACTCTGCGTAGCGCTGCTGCGGGCAATTCGGCCGCGTCCCGTGCGCGCCGCCCCGATCCTGCCTCGCGTTACCGTGGTGATCTCGGCCTACAACGAGGCCGCGCACATCGAAGCGACCGTTCGCAACAAGCTGGACCAGGATTACCCGCGCCCGCTGCTGGACGTCATGGTGGTGTCGGACGGCTCGACCGACGGCACCGACCGTGTGCTGACGAGCCTCGCGCAACGCGACCCGCGCCTCGCCGTCCTGCGGCAGGAGCCACGCGCCGGCAAGACGGCCGCACTCAACTCCATGCTGCAGCGCGCGCAGGGTGAGATTATCGTATTCGCCGACGCCAATTCGATCTACCGCCCAGACACCGTGCGCCGGCTGGTCGCGCCCTTCGCAGATCCGGGCGTCGGCTACGCCTGCGGGCGGATGCTGTATGTCGACCCTCAAGGCTCTCTGGTGGGCGATGGCTGCACGGCCTATATGCGCTACGAGAATGCACTACGGACATTGGAGTCGGCCGTCGGCTCGGTCGTGGGCGTGGACGGCGGTGTGGACGCGATCAGGCGTTCGCTGTATCGGCCCATGCGGCCCGACCAGCTGCCGGATTTCGTGCTGCCACTTGCGGTGGTCGAGCAGGGCCGCCGTGTCGTCTACGCGCCCGAGGCGGTGCTGCACGAGGCAACGCTCACCAGCGAGGGCGCCGAGTACCGCATGCGGGTGCGCGTGGCGCTGCGCGCCCTGTGGGCGCTGTGGGACAAGCGGGCTCTCCTCAACCCGGTGCAGTTCCCGCTCTTCAGCTGGCAGCTCGCCTCCCACAAGCTGCTGCGCTATCTGAGTTTCCTGCCGCTCACCGCCGCGGCGGCGATCAACTGGCTGCTCCTGTCGCGCGGCTGGGTCTATGCCACATTGGCGGCCGGCCAGTGTTGCGCGGCGTCGCTGGCAGTGCTCGCACTGCGCGGGCCGCCACGGCTGCGGGGGTTTTTCCTGGCGCGCTACTGCTATTACTTCCTGCTCCTCAACTGGGCTTCCGCCGTCGCGCTGCTGCGTTTCCTGCGCGGCGATAAGCAGGTGTTGTGGCAGCCACGGACCGGATAGACCCCATCATGGCCCTCATGACTTCATTGTCACGGCATGTGTTCCACCCGCTGTGGGATCTGAAGGACGGCAGCCGGCGGCTGCGCATCCTGCGCGAGCTCGAGCGCTCGCAATGGCTGGCGCTCGAGACCCTCAAGGCGCGCCAGGCGGAGCGTCTCGGGCAGATCCTGCGTTACGCGGCGGCTCATTCCGCTTACTATGAGCGCATATTCAGGGCACAGCGCTTCGATCCCGAGCATTTGCGGCTGCCGGCGTTCCAGGAGCTCCCCCTCCTCACCAAGGCGAATATTCGCGCCTCGACGGATGAGATTCTGTCGCGCGAATTTGCGCGCAGCGCGCTCGGGGAGCACCGCACAGGCGGCTCGACGGGCGTGGCGCTCACCACTTACTTCGATCGCGACTGGCTCGAGATCCGCAGCGCGGATGCCCTGCGTTCGGATCAATGGGCCGGTTGCTTCCACGGCATGAAGATCGCCTCCCTGTGGGGCAATCCGTCGTTGCCCAAGACGTTCAAGCAGCGCGTGCGGGCGGCGCTCATCGACCGCTTCATCTATCTGGATACGATCGATCTCAATGAGCGCTCGATCGAGGATTTCATCGCCCGCTGGCGGCGCGGCAAGCCGGAAATTCTCTTCGGCCATTCGCACTCGCTGTACATGCTTGCCAGGTACGTGAATGCGCACGGCATCCGCGACCTGCGGCCACGCGGCATCATTTCCACTTCCATGATGCTGCTGGCAAGCGAACGTGAGGTGATCGAGCTGGCGTTCGGCTGCAAGGTAACGGACCGCTACGGCTCGGAGGAGGTGGCGCTGATCGCCAGTGAATGCGAGCGACATCAGGGCCTGCACCTCAACATCGAGCACCTGTTCGTCGAATTCCTGCGGCCGGACGGTACCCAGGCCGCCCCGGGGGAGGAGGGGACGATCGTCATCACTGACCTCATCAATCGCGGCATGCCCTTCATCCGTTACCGCATCGAGGACGTCGGGGTCCCGTCGGATCGCCGCTGCACCTGCGGACGCGGACTGCCGCTCATGGAGCGGGTCACGGGGCGCGTCGCCGACTATCTGAAGCGCCGCGACGGCTCGCTGGTCGCCGGCGTGTCGCTGGTGGAGCGGACCCTGACGGCGATTCCCGGGCTCGAGCAGCTGCAGGTCGTGCAGCCTTCGTTGGATGACATCGTGCTGAAGGTCGTGCGCGCACCCGACTTCAGCGCGGCGACCGAGCAGGCGCTGCTGAGCGAGTTTCGCACGGTATTCGGCCCCGGGATCAACATCCGCGCGGAATACGTGGCGCACATCCCGCAGGAGCGCTCGGGCAAATACCGCTTTTCGATCTGCCGCATCTGACATGTCCGGCAGCTCCGCAGGCGATCTGGTGTCGGTGGTCATCGCCACCTATAACATGGGGCGTTACCTCCCCCAGGCCGTGCAGTCGGTGCTCGGGCAGTCGTACGCAAACGTGGACCTGCAGATCGTCGACGACGGCTCGACCGACGATACGCCCGCCATCCTCAGGCGCTGGGACGGCCATCCGCGTGTGCGCCTGTATTCACAGGCCAATGCCGGCAAGGCGCGCGCCATGAATCAGGGTGTGGCGCTGAGCGGTGGATCCTTCATCGCGTTCCTCGACGCTGACGACGTCTGGCTCCCCGAGAAGCTCTCGCGGCAGATGCCATTATTCGCCGCGCGATCCGAGGTCGGAGTGGTGTACTCCGACTACGAGCGCATGGACGGCGCGGGGGCGCCGCTGCCGAAAGGCCCGACGCACCTGCACCGCGGCAGGGTCAGCGGTCCGCTGTTGATCGAGAACTTCGTGCCCTACTCGACCGGGGTGGTGCGGCGCGAGTGTTTCGAGCGCATCGGCGGCTTCGACGAGACGATCCGCATGGGTCTCGACTATGACCTGTGGCTGCGGCTCTCGGCGCACTGCCAGTTCGACTTCATTCCCGCACCGACCGCGCGCTATCGCATCTGGGCCGGTCAGATGTCGAAGAACTACCGCCAGCGTTACAAGTCGGGCATCCGCATCATGCAGAATTTCCTGGAACGCAACCCGGGCACGGTTGAGCAGGCGGTGGTGCGCAGTGCGTGGGCACACACCTACACCGGACGCGGCAACGTTCTGCTGTGGCGGGAAAAGGATCGGCGCGCCGCATTGCGGGACTACCTGCGTGCGCTGTCCTTTCGTCCTGCCTACTGGCCCGCCTGGCGCGCCATGCTGCGCTCGCTCGTCACGACACGCGCGCCGTGATGGGAGCCTTCGCAAGGCTCAGGCCGTGACCCCATGCGGATCCTGCATCTCATACACAGCGAGGGCGTCTACGGAGCGGAGCTCATTCTGTTGTATCTGGCTCGCGAGCAGCAGCAGCGCGGGCACGAGCCCCTGGTGGGCAGCATTCGCGACCCCCGCACTGAGCAGACCCCATTCGAGGCGCTGGCACAGTCCTGGGGGTTGCCCGTAGTGGGCATTCGCATCGCCTCGCGCCCGACGCCGCCGGTGGTGCGCTCGCTGCTGCGCACGGTGCGCGAGGTTGCGCCGGATGTGCTGCACTCGCATGGCTACAAAGCGAACATCCTGCTGGGACCCCTGCCGCGGCGGCTGCGCGGCCCGATGATCGCGACGCTTCACGGCTGGACGGCTGCCCGCACCTTCAGCGCGTTGTGGCTCTACGAGCGCCTGGACCGGCTGTCACTGCGCAGAATCGACTCGGTGGTGGTGGTGGCGCGCTGCATGCTGCAGCTCGCCGCGCTGCGGGGTGTGGCCCCTGCGCGGCGGCGGGTGATCGAGAATGGGATCCCGCCGCGCGACGTGCGGCTCGCCGACCTCGCCGCCCGTGGGGTCGCGCCTCTGCCGGGTGAGCTGGTCGAATTCACCGCCCGTCGCCCGACGCTGGTCGCGATCGGGCGCCTGGCGCCCGAGAAGCGCTTCACGCTGCTGCTGGAGGCGTTTGCGCGCGCGCGCTCGCAGAGCGGGGGGAGCCACCAGCTGCTGATCGTCGGCGAGGGGCCCGAGCGCCGGGTTCTTGCCCGGCGCATCGCCGTGCTGCGTTTGGCCGGAAGCGTGCGCCTCGCGGGTTACGTGGACGGCGCGGACCGACTGCTGGCCCGGGCAGCCGGGTTTGTGATCAGCTCTCGCACCGAAGGTTTGCCGCTCGCGCTGCTCGAGGCCATGCAGTGGCGCGTGCCGATTCTCGCCTCCGCCGTCGGCGCGATTCCGGAGCTCCTCGACGAGGGGCGGCGCGGCCGGCTCGTCGCAGCAGACGATCTGGCCGCGCTCACGTGCGGACTGCAGAGCCTGATGTCGGGGGACTGCAGCGCGGGCGAAGCAATCGCCTCGGCCTCGCAGGCGGTGTCGGCACGTTACACGAGCGCTCGCATGGCCGAGGAATACCTCGCGGCCTACGCGGCGATACGGGCAGACTGAACAGGAGCGCGTCATGGGCGGCCGTTGTCGGCGTGACATAATCACCGCATGAGGAGCACGAGAATCCGGCGAGGGGTGCAAATGCTCCAGGAGCCGGGGGCGCGCAACGCGGCGTTCTACCTGTTCTGCGTGTTTCTCGTCAGCTACTTCCTGCACCTCACCGCGCGTGTGCAGGTGCTCGGCACGCTGCACTTCGATCTGCTGCTCGCGGCTGCGACGGCGCTGGCCATCGCGCTGGGAGGGCGACGCACCACCGCGGGTTCATCCGCAGCAATGGATCCGGTCGCCAAGCGGCTGTGGATTCTGGTCGGATATATTCTCGTGACCATTCCATTCGTGGAATGGCCCGGCAGCGTGCTGCACAACCTGGAACCGTACGCCAAGTCCCTGTGCTTCTTCTTCTTCGTCGTCGCGACCGTGGACACGACGCGCAAGCTCAGGATGCTGCTGGTGGTGTACGTCGCGACACAGCTATGGCGAGTGCTCGAGCCTCTTTACATGCATGTGAGCTCCGGCTATTGGGGCTCAGCCACCTCGCTCGGCAACTGGGAGTCCATGGATCGGCTCGCCGGCTCGCCCTATGACATCATCAACCCGAACGGACTCGGCTTCGTCATCATCATGACCCTGCCGCTGCTGCATTTTCTCGTCAAACCGGACACGCGAGTGAGGCGCTTGCTGTGGGGCGGCGTGGCCGGCGCGATGTGCTACGCGCTCGTGCTCAGCGCCTCGCGCTCCGGATTCCTGGCATTCGTATTCCTGTCGCTGTTCGTCATCTGGCGCAGCAAGTACCGCGCGCCCCTGCTGGCGGCGGCGGCGGTGGGCGCTGTCGTCGCTTTCGCGCTCATGACGGATCTGCAACGGGAGCGATACCTGTCCATCGTTTCGCACACTGCGCCGGGTGCCGCAACCGCGCAAGCCCGCATCAGCGGTGTCATTGGAGACTTCGAGGTGTCCCTGCGGCGCCCGCTGTTCGGACACGGGCTGGGGAGCTCACGCGAGGCGAATGTCCACTTCCGCGGTGAGGATCTGCCGTCGCACGACCTGTACACGGAAGCCGCGGAGGAGCTCGGTTACGTCGGGCTCGCGCTATTGTTGTCCTTGATCTGGAGTTTCGTGCGGGCGTGTCAAAGAGCGCGGCAGATCGTGAACGCCACGCCTGGCACGGATGAGCGCCTGAGGTTTCTGCACGGCGTAGCGGACTCGCTGCTGGTGGTGGTCGCAGTTGATCTGTTCTTCAGCCTTGCCTCCTTCGGCCTCTCGGAACCGTACTGGTACTTCGTCGGCGGGTTGTCGGTGGTGACGGCGCGGCTCGCCGTCAAAGTGGCGCCGCCGGCGGTGAACGGCGGCTCGGGCCAGGCTCAGACGGTTGCGCTGCGCGAGAGCCGCGTGCGGCGGCCCGCGCGAGTGCTGCCATCACGCGCGGCACCGCGTGTGGGCGCTCGTTAGCCGCGAGGGTTTATGTGCGGAATCTGCGGCTTCGTCTCATTCGCCGGCTGGTCGCCGGCCATGCTTCAGGCGATGAACGACGTCATCTTCCGCCGTGGTCCGGACGGCGAGGGCTCGCTGCACTGCGCCCCGGTGGGGCTTGCGATGAGGCGGCTCGCCATCATCGACGTCGCCGGCGGTGCGCAGCCCGTTTACAACGAAGATCGTTCGGTCGCGGTGGTGTTCAACGGCGAGATCTACAACTACCGGAGTCTGCGCGAGGGGCTGCGCGCGCGGGGTCATGAGTTCCGCAGCAACTCGGATACCGAGGTGCTGGTTCATCTTTACGAAGAGCGCGGCGCCGACCTGGTGCGCGAGCTCGAGGGTATGTTCGCGTTCGCGCTCTGGGATTCAAGCAAGCAAGCCCTGCTGCTCGCGCGGGATCGCCTGGGAATCAAACCGCTGTTCATCGCGCAGCTTGCAGGCGGGGTGCTGTTCGGATCGGAGATCAAGGCGCTGCTGGCGACGGGTCTGGTGAGCCGGGAGCTCGACCGGCAGGCGCTGGATCAATTCCTGACGTATACCTTCATTCCGGCGCCCCGGACCATCTATCGGGCGATCACCAGGGTTGCACCCGGCACGACGGTCACTATCGGGCCCAAGGCACAGGTGAGCGCGCGCTGCTACTGGGAGGTGCCCGATCCGCAGGTCGTGCAGCGAACACCGGCCGAGTGGGCCGAGCGCGTGGAAGGCGGGTTGCTGCGGGCCGTCGAGTCGCACCTGGTGAGCGACGTGCCGGTGGGAGCCTTTCTGTCCGGCGGCGTCGACAGCGGGCTCATGGTCGCGATGATGGCCGCCGCGACCGAGCGACCGGTCGAGACGTTTACGGTGGGATTTGCGGATGCTGGCTCGTCATTCATGGACGAACGTGTCTACGCACGCATGATTGCGCAGCGCTATCGTCTCAACCACCACGAGATCAATGTCGAACCCCGCGTCACGGACATCATCCAGGACATCGTGGCGGCGTTCGATGAGCCGTTTGCCGACGATTCAGTGATTCCAAGCTACTACGTGAGTCAGGCGGCAGCCCGCTTCGTCAAGGTAGCGTTGACCGGCCTTGGCGGGGACGAGCTGTTCGGCGGCTACCGGCGTCACCTCGGCGTACGCGTCGGGGACGCGTACCGCGGGGTGCCGCGATGGCTGCGCGAACGTGTCGTCGATCCCATCATCCGCAGGCTTCCGGAGCCACGGACCTCGAGCGACCTGGTTGACCATCTGAAGAGATTCTCACGCGCCTCGTCCGCCTCGCCGTCCGGCCGTTACCAGGACTCGATGAGCGCCTTGCCGGCAACGCAGCGGGCGCGGCTGTACTCGCGCGACGCGCTCTCGCAGCTGGACCTGGCCGCCACGGCCGCGATTTTGACGGACACCTTCGACGGCTTTCGCCATGGGACCAGTGTCGATCGCGCGCTCAAGACCGATCTACGCTGGTACCTGGCGGACGACATTCTCACTCTCACCGACCGGCTGAGCATGTGGCACTCGCTGGAGCTGCGTGTGCCGTATCTCGATCATCGCTTCGTGGAGGAAGTGATGAGCATTCCGGCGAATCTCAAGATTCGTGGCTTCAATCAGAAACGCATCCTGAAGCAGGTCGCGGCGAAGTGGCTGCCGGCGCCGGTGATCAAGCATCGCAAACAGGGATTTGAGGCCCCGATGGGACGCTGGCTGCGCGGCCCGCTCAAGTCACTCATGCAGGACACGCTCGGGGCAGCTTGCCTCGCCGAGGCGGGAATATTCGATGCGGCAGAGATCGCACGGCTGCAGAGCGAGCATCTCGCGGGCGTGCGCAAGCACAGCAAGGTGTTGTTCTCGCTGCTGATGTTCCAACTGTGGCTCGCGAGAGAGCGCGAGGCAGCGGCGCCGGCGGCGGGACAGACGCGGCCGGCCGCGACCTTCGCCGCATGAACGGAGCCCTCGCGCTCACGTGGTTCGAGCATCGGCGCACGAAGGAGCTGTGCGCAGGTTTGGGCATCGAGCTCGTGGTCCTCGCCAGCGCGCTGCGCGGGCCGCTGCGCTATGTCGCGCTCGGCGGGCGCACGCTTGCGCTGCTGGCGCGGCGCCGTCCGCAGATTCTGCTGGTGCAGAATCCGTCGCTGATTCTGGCCGCGCTGGCCGCCGCAGTCCGCGGTGTGCTTGGTTACCGACTCATCGCGGACGCCCACAACGAGGCCGTGGTTCCGTTCATCAATCGCCAGCGGTGGGTGACCCGGCTGTCGCGCTGGGTGATTCGCCGCGCGGACCTGACCATCGTCAGCAACCGCCAACTTGCCGAGCGCGTCGTGCGGCACGGCGGCAGGGCGTTCACGCTTCCCGACCGCGTACCGGCGCCACCGCCTGCGCCCCGGCGCACACTCGACGGCGCATTCAACGTCGTGCTCATCGCCACTTTTGCCCCCGATGAGCCCGTCGCCGAGGTGCTCGAGGCCGTGCGCGGTGTGGAAGTCGAGCTATACGTGACGGGGGATCAGCGCAAGCTGCACGGGGCTGTCGCCGCCACAGTGCCGGCGAACGTGCACTTCACCGGGTTTCTCGGCGAGCTCGATTACTGGAGCCTGTTGCGATCGGCGGACGCGATCGTCGATCTGACGCTCATGGACGATTGTCTGGTATGTGGTTCTTACGAAGCCCTGGCGCTCGGCAAGCCGATGCTCCTGTCGAGCAACTCCGCCAGCGTGGAATTGTTCGGCGACTGCGCCGTGTTCACGAACAACACCGTAGGGGACATTCGCGCGGCGCTCGGGCGCTTGCGGCTGGAGCAGGTGCGTCTGCATGCGGCCGCCGAACGCAAGCGCGGCGAGCTCGTGGACCTGTGGACCGCGAGCGCCCGCTCGCTGGGCGGGCTCCTCGCCCGGCCCCGCGCGCGCGCCGGATCCGGGCTAGTGAACTGAGATCGACGAGGGCGGGTTCGGAGTGGCAATGGTCCCGCCCGCCGTGACGGCGAGACCGATGGCGCTGGCGGTTCCCGATGAGTCAACCACGATCACAAATGCGGTCTGACCCTGAGCGAACTGTCCGAGGTTGACCGTGGCGGTGATCGAGCCGTCGCTCCACGCGCTCGGGATCTGATTTTCGATGATGGTGGCCTGACTCAGCACCGGCTTGTCGGCGAGCACCACGCGCGACAGCGTCGTATCCACATACGCGTCGTCAAAGTAGCGCCAGTTGCCGCTGAAGCCCTGCGCGCGGGCGTAGCCACCGATACCGATGGTCCGCTGCGTGCCGGGATACTTGTCCGTCGCGCCGGCGTAGTTCACCACCTGCTGGCCGTTCTCCCACACCTTCACGTAGCCATCCGTCTGGTTGGTCAGTCTGGCCGCGATTTCCACCTTCGACCACTTGCCGCCCATGGGATTGACCGCGGGGTTCCACCAGAAGCTGTGCGCGTTGGTGTCGGGATTCTGCATGGACGAACCGTCATCGTTGATCACCCACTGGGCACTGTCGGTGGTGCTGCCGGGGTGCGGCGGACCGTAGGCCGCGTACCAGTTGTTCGGCATCTCATACGGGCTGCAGCAGTTCGAGTACGCAAACGTCTTGAGGTTGTTGTCACCGCTGAAGGTCCACTTGTCGTCGGCGCGCTGGTACCAGCTCGCGTAGATGTAGAACGGAAACGGCTGCAGCGGGATGTTCTTGAAGAAGATGACGTTGTAGCCGGAGTAGGCCCCGGTGCTCGCCGCGTGCGCCCCCGCAATGTAGCGCGCGTCATGACTGTGCGGTGGATTTATGCCGCGCATCGGGCTGTAGTAGCCCGTGTTGTACCCTGGGAGCTGGTTAGGCCACGCACCGTCCCATTTGGCGGACAGGGTGCTGGCGGTGGCGTCGTCCCAGACGACCGGGGCGGCGTTGGTTTTCGAGCCGAACCCGATGCCGCTGATCGTGATGGTGCCCTTGTGAGTCAGTGTGCCGCTGACCTGGCGGACGATGGGCGCGCTCAGCGCCGCTGCGCTACCCGCGATCAGCCCGAGCCCGATCAGGGCCCGCAGCGCAACCCGAAAGGAAATCCACACTCGCTGCGGCATGTCGCTCTGCATCAATGATTGACTCCGTTCGACCGCCCCGATCACACGGGGTTGCTGTTGCCGTGCAGGATTCATGCCGCCTGGCTCTCGCTTGGGAGTCGTCCTTCAACTCGTTGTCCAACAAGGTATTGTTGTCGCGCGCCCGGGTCCTCGCGCGCCACACGCGTCGCGGGACGTCGGCACCTGCCGACAGTCGTGATCACCCGGCGGGCGGGAACGTTCGGATGTCTTTGTAATCGCTACCCATTCCTTGTCGCTGTGCCGCGACGGTTACGACAAATCCGCGCGCTACCTGGTGATCCTCAACAGGGTGTACCAGGCCCAGGCGCCAAGTCTCGGGTTTGCGCGCAGCAGGGCCTGATCGAGACGGTGCAGCGGAGCGCTCAGGGCCGGGAAAAGGCGTGACCCGCCGGGAGCGTACGTCATCGCAACGGCGGCCAGCGCCGTCAGGTAGAACTCGCGATGCTCGAACGAACGGAAGGACGACAGGAGTGAGGGCAGTTGACTCAACACCAGGGGTCGCTCATCCGCTGTGCGAAACTGTGGTGTCATTCGTCGGTAGAGCTGGATCAGTGGATTGGTGGCCAGCGGTTCGGCGAAATAGCCCACGCCACCGGGTTTCAGCACCCGGTGCAGTTCCGCCAGAGCCTTCACGAGATCAAGGTGATGGATGATGGCAAAGCCCACTGCGACGTCAAAGGACTGCGGCTCGTATACGAGCGACTCAGCGGGCATCACCTCGACGCGGCAGCGATCGAGAAGGCCCTCCGCAGCCAGCACGCCTCTGGTGTTCTGCGCTGCCTGGGGCGAGATGTCGAAAGCGCACACCTGGCCGCCCATCCGCGCCAGATCCCTCGTGATCCATCCTTCTCCGCAGCCGTACTCCAGAACGCGCTTGCCGTGCAGATCGCCCAGGCAGGCGCGCAGCTGCGCGTAGACATACTGCGTTGGCCGGGCGGCATAATGCCGCGGATACAACTCAGCACCGCCGTACTTGGCATCGTGGAACTGCGCCTCGCGTTGCAGGCGAGCCGCGAGTAGCGGATCCTGACTGCTCATGGGCTCACTGTGCGCCTGCGCGGAGCGTTCCGATGCGTGCGCGGTTCCTTGAGGGCACCAGCTTAGCTTGCAGGTTCCCACATCGCATTTGCCGAAACAAGAGAGCTCGGTACGCCGCGCCGGCTGCGAAGCTCAGGGCGGCGTCCGCGAAAACGGGAAGGCCCGGCGTAACACAACCGCCGTGCGCTCGGTAAAGCGCGCAGCTCCCTGCGAGTTCAGGTGAAAGCCGTCCCGGAAGGCGTCCGGCGGCAGCTCTCCGGGGCCATACGGGAGAAGTACGGTCACCCGCAGCCGCGCGGCCTCTGCAACCAGCGCGGATTCAGTGCCTCCGGCGTTGAGAGCTGGAGGGATCAACAGCGCAAATCCCCCGCCGTAGGAATTACAGAGGTCTTGCATCTTCTGCAATCTCGCCGCCGCAAGATGTGTGGCCGTTACCGGCAGTGCGGCTGCGCGCGTCCACAAATGGGCCGCCAGCAATGGCGCGCCGGGAAGCCATTTTTCCAACAGTGCGTCGCGAGTCCACGCGCGCGTTCCCAGCCATTCGCTCAGGTTGGCGAAAAAGTAGCTACCGGTGGACATCGTGTTGAGCTTCGCGGCTCTGGAGACCTCCGGCAAATCGCTCATGTTCATCATGGATCGCGCGAAGGCCTCTCCATTGGTCGAATCCGACAGCACGTGCCGCACACTCACCGCCAGTATCACCAGCGAGGGACGCGAGCCCTCGGAAAACAGGCGCCGCAGCCCGAAATACCAGTCCAGGTAAAGCGTCCCCTCGACCGGATACAGCGCAACGTGATAGCCGGGCATTCTGCGCTGCAGATCCACCCGATCGATTCCGTCCACCAGCAGTGAATTGCCGACGATCAGCACTGAAGCCGAGCCATCGGGCCACCTGCGCGGCAAACTCCTCGCGACGCGGTAGTCGGCCGCGATGCGGTGCTGCGCCTGGCTGAGATGAGGCAGCAGCAGCCGAGCCGCCAACTCCAGCGCGCCAAGGTAGCAGCCGGCGAGCGCCAGCAGCAGCACCATGGCTTCGGTCGGATTCAGTGCCCTAGAATCGGAAATAGATGAACGCATTCGACTGATTCGCTCCGAGCAAGGTAATCAAGACGCAGGCGGTCACGCCGATCCCCACTCGCAGTGCGAGGCTTCGATCAGCGAGCAGATATTCGGTCCTTGACGACTCGAGTCCAAGGTCGAGCAGCAACAGCGCAGCGACGAACACGCTCAGAAATTGCAGCGCCACGCCGTAGACCGGCTGCCACTCCCAGACGAACAGCCCGGCAAGCTGGTGAAATGCCCCAGCGAACGAGGGCTCGCGAAAGAAGATCCAGGCGACGCACACGATCGCGAACACCAGGCACCTGCGAAGCCAGCGGGCCATGAAGGCGCTTGAATCGCGGATTTCGGACTCTCCCGTGAGCAATCTCTCGACGGCGAGGCCGGCGCCGTGAATCCCTCCCCACACCACGAAGGTCCAGTTGGCGCCGTGCCAGAGGCCGCCGAGCAGCATGGTGAGCATCAGGTTGAGATATGTCCGGGCTCTCCCCCGGCGGTTTCCCCCGAGCGGGATATACAGATAATCGCGCAGCCAACTGCTGAGGCTCATGTGCCAGCGCCGCCAAAAGTCCTGCAGACTCTGGGCCAGATACGGCTGCCGGAAGTTCACCATGAAGTGAAAGCCGAGCAACTGGGCGCTGCCGCGCGCGATGCTGCTGTAGCCGCTGAAGTCGCCGTAAATCTGCCACGCAAACGCCACGGTACCCAGTACCACGGTCACTAAACTCGGTCCGCCGAAGTTGCCGCTGAAAGCGGCATTGGCGATCAGCGCACAGTTATCCGCGATGACGACTTTTCTGAACAGCCCTTCCAGGATCAGGATCATTCCGTCGAATGCCCTGGCCGGATCCCAGACCCGCGGCTGTTGCACCTGCGGCAACAGGTGAGAAGGACGCTGTATGGGGCCGGCGATGAGATGGGGAAACAGGCTCACGAACAGCGCGTAGTCGAGCAGCGAATCGGCCGACTTGATCTTGCGATGGTACACATCGACGATGTAGGCGACTTCCTGGAACGTATAAAACGATATCGCGGGCGGTAACACGATCTGCCAGAGGCTTGCGGGAATGCCTTTCAGCCCCAGCAGTGCCGCGAGCTGCGCAAACGAATCGACGAAGAAGTTGCAGTACTTGAAGAAGCCGAGGAAGGAAAAATTGACCGCCAGGGACAGTATCAACAAGGCGCGGCGCTGACGCAGCTGTGAGAATCCGTCGAGCCCGCGAGCGACGAAAAAATCCACGACCGTGGAAGTTCCCATGAGCAGCAGGAACCGCCAATCCCACCAGCCGTAGAAGAAATAGCTGGCGAGCAGCAGGAAGCAGTTCTGCGCCCTGAAGCGCAGCCGCCAATAAAGCACAGTGACCAGGACCAGAAAGACGAGATAGACGGTCGAATCAAAGAACATGAGTCAGCCGCCGTCCCTGACACCGCGCATCGCGAGCTCCGCCTGCAAAGCCCTGTGAGGGGCATTGTAACGTCCCGCTGACGATTCCGACCAGAACGAAGGCCGCGGCACGTAACATGGATATACTGGCGGCGCGCCCCGGAATATGCGTGGTCTTGCGGCGAGAGCGCCATGGCTTGCGACAGGATCGAAATCCTTTTTATCATCGATTACTTTCACCGCACTGGTGGCACCGAAAAGCACCTCGCGCAGCTCATTGCCGGACTGCCCACGGACGCGTTTCGCTGCTCGGTCGTTGCCTTTGACCTTGGAGCAAATCCGCTCTTGGATGACTTGCGCGCGCGCGGCGTGTCGATCATGAGCGTGCCCGTGGGGCGGGAGTACGTGCCCAATGCGCTCCTTCAGGGTTGGCGCCTGGCTCGACTGATCCGCAAGAACAGATACGACATCGTTCAGACGTTTCATCAGAAGGCGGATACTTACGGGGCCGTGATCGCCCGGCTGTCGGGGGTCAAGCACCTCATCTCCAGCAAGCGCGATACCGGCCAGTTGCGCAAGCCGTGGCACTTGTTCCTCAACCGGCGGCTCAAATCTCTGTTCGACGCGTTCATCGTGGTCGCGGAGGCGGTGCGGGTCGCGGTGATAGCCAACGATCATTTACCGCCTTCCCGCATTACGACGATCTACAACGGTGTTGACGTCGCGCGCTTTGTCGTGCCGTCGGCGCAGCAAAGAACGGACGCCAGGACACACCTCGGCTTCGCAGCGGACGATTTCGTCGTAGGTATGGTGGCCGGTTTTCGTCCCGAGAAAAATCACGAGGTGTTTTTTGCCGGCCTGTTGCAGGCGGCGCCCTCGATCCCGTCACTCAAGGTTCTGGCCGTCGGCGCTGGACCACTGCTGGCGCGCTTTCGCGCCTGGACTGCTCAGACCGAGCTCGGCGCCCGCACGGTGTTTGCCGGTGACGTAGCCGAGGTGCTGCCTTGCCTGTGGGCCATGGACGTCGGCTGCCTGACGTCCGGGAGCAACGAGGGATTCTCGAATGCCATCGTGGAACAGATGGCGGTCGGGCTGCCGATGATCGTGACCGACGTCGGCGGCAACGCCGAAGCCGTGATCGACGGAGAAAATGGCCGTGTGATTGCACCGCTCGATGCGGCCGCGCTCAGCTCCGCACTGATCGACATGCACCGTAACCCGGCGCGCGCCGCAAGCATGGGGCGCGCGTCGCGCACACGGGTGGAGCAGAGATTCTCTCTCGAGCGGATGTGCGCGCAGCACATACGGCTCTACCGTTCCTGTCGGCGGGCGAGCGCTGAGCGCTCGGACCAGTGAGGGTCCAGGTGCACGAGGGCGGCGAATTCTCCTGCGAAGTGACCGGTTTCCACGGTTATGAGCAGCAAATTCTCGGTCTGCGTAACGCCAATCGGGATGAGCCGGAGACCCTCGAATACCTCGCTTGGCGTTACCGGCGCTCGGCCGATTCCCCGGAGCCGCAGGTATTCTGGCTGCTGAGCCCTGATCGTCAGCGCGTCGGGATGGCATCCGTGGTCTTTCGCCCGTACTGGAGCAACAACACGCGCGTACAGACCGCCGTGGTCGGCGACATCTCGCTCGATACGCGCTGGCGCGGCCGCGGCCTGGGTCAGGTACTGCTGCGATTCATGACCGAATATCTCGATGCGCATTTCCCGCGGCAACCGGCGTTCGTGATCCCCACGGAAGCGGCCCGGCGGGCGCTTAGCAAGGTGGGTTGGGTGACATCGGGCACTCTGGTGCCATACGTTTACGTGCTCGACCCCACGCGCTACGTCCGTGCGCTGGTGCGCAGTGGCTGGCTGGCAACGCGCATTGCGCGGCGGATGCGAGCCGTGGAGCGAATCGTGACGCGACTGCGCGCTACGCGAGTCGGTTCGTTGCACCTGAAGGACACACTGGACGAGTCGCTGCTCGAGTTCGCTCGCAGGCTGCCGCCGCCCGGCGGCGCGGTGCGCGAGCTCGGGCCGGAGTCACTCAACTGGAGGTATGGGCAGCATCCGCACACGCGATTCACCTTCGCCAGGTTCGCCCGCTCGGGCGAGACGCGCGGATTGCTGATCTTCGAAGACAGCACTCTGGAACAAACCTGGTCGATCTACGACCTCGCCGCCAAGACCCCGGCTGACCTGAGCACGATGTTGACGCTGTTCGTCCAGCGCGCTCAATCGGCGCCTGACCTGGTCACGTTGCGCGTGACTCTGGACGAGCGGCACCCGTGCCGGACTCATCTGCGCACGCTCGGGTTCATTGCGCGCCGTCCTGACACGGTGTTCCAGGTTCACTCGCACAGCGGAATCGCCGAACGCCTCGCGTGGTGCGTGACGCAGGGGGACAAGGACACCTGATGGAGCCGCAAGACTGACCACGAGGCAGCATTGGGCGCACTGACTCTACGCAGGTGGGGCGTTGATCAATGGCTCGGCAACGCGGTCGCCTGGAAGGCGCTGCTCGCATGCTCGAGCGCCGATCCGCTGTTCCTGTCCTGGGAGTGGCTCACCCACTGGTGGCAGTGCTACGGCGGTAGTCTGGGGCGCGCTCCCGATATCCTGGCTTTCTATCGCGGTGAGGATCTGGTCGGACTCGCGCCACTGTATCACCGGCTCGTCATGCGCGGCGTGCTGCTCGCGCACTCGGTGCAGGTGATCGGGCTGTCATGGCGCGACTCCGAGCCGCTGATCTCGGAGTACCTTGACGTCATCGCCGCGCCGCAGGATCTCGGCGCCGTACGGCACGCCTGCCTGCGGCTGCTGCTGGACGAGCCCGCCTGGACAGAGCTGGTGATCGGGTACAGCGCCGCCGGGCAGCAGTGGCGCGACGCGTTTGCCCGGCTGGCGCCTGCCAGGGGGCACTACGTGCGAGAGCTCGACCGCTCGGTCAGCTACCAGGCGGACCTGGCCCAGGGCTTCGGGCCCTACCTCAGGGATCTCGGACAGTCGACGCGCCGCAGCCTGTGGAACCTGCGCCGGCGCCTCACGGACCAAGGCGCAGTGAGTCTCGAGTTCGTCGCGGCAGGGGAAATCGACGGCGGATTCAGCGACCTCAACCGGCTGCACCAGTTGCGGTGGAAGAGGCCGGCGTTCACCGGGAAGCGGCTGGCGTTTCACCGGACTCTCGCGAGCCGGTTGGCGACCCACGCCGAGCTGGCCTTCTCGCGGCTGCGCGTCGGGGGTGATGTGGTGTCGGTGCTCTACGACATCCGCAAGGGAGCGCGCCAATACAACATCAAGATGGCTTTCGACCCTGCATTCAGCAGCCGTGTGTCGCTCGGCCTGATTCACCTCGGCTATGCCATGGAGAATGCGGCGGATCACGGCATCAGCAGCTATGATTTTCTCGCGGGGCCTGGGCGTGCGAGTGACTACAAGCGCCACTTGAGTCAGTCACGGCGCGCCCTGAGTTGCGTGCAGATGCTTCGCGGTCGCATCCTGCCCGCACTCTATCGATGGCGTGACCATGCACGCTAGGCTGCGGATCGAACCTGGCGCGTGCGAACACGGCTCGAGGTGGCGCGGTGGCCGCTCAGGATCGCCGACGATGGCGGAGCTCGACGCTGCAGCCCGCGCGGAAGATGCCTGCCAGCCGCTCCACGACGGCGCCCCGCTCATACGCGCCGTGTGCCTTCTGCAGTGCTGCCTGGCCGAGTCGCGCGGCTCCGTGCCGATCGCCCAGCAGGCGAACGCATGCCGCGGCGAGCTCCGCCGGTGCATCGCGCAGGATGATCTCGCGCCCGTCCTCGAAATTCAGTCCCTCCGCTGCCAGTCGCGTCGCTACGATCGCCTTGGCGTGCGCTGCGGCTTCGATGATTTTCACGCGCGTGCCCCCGCCGTGACGAATTGGACAGCACACCACGCGCGCGCGGGCGTACCATGAGCGAAGATCATCGACAAAACCGGTAAATCTGACGCTCTCATCCGCTGTGTGGTACGAGGCCGTCAGCTCCGGGCAGGGGCCGATGACGGCCAGTCGGGCTGCCGGAACCCGCGCGCGCACCGCGGGCCAGATCTCCTGCACCAGCAAATCAACCGCCTGAATGTTCGGACGGTAGCCCATGCTTCCCACGAACAGCACCAGCGCTTCGGTCGCGTCGCCGTCGTCCAGGCGGGGGAACTCGACGCTGTTGGGAACCGTTTGCACGCGCTCGGTACCGGGGAAGCGCGCCAGATAGCGGCGATCGGCCTCCGAGCATACGAATGTCGCGGCGGCGAGGCGTATGGCCTGAATCTCGGCGAGCATCAGCCTGGGTACGTGCAACAGCTGCAGGCGCTCGGCTGGCCACCCGGGGTCATGCAGCAGGCGGCGAGACCAGCTCACGTGCTCGATGTCATCCAGGTCGAAGAAAAGAGGCGCGCGGCGCGTCTTTTCCGGCGCCTGGCGCGCCAGCGCCATCAGTACGCACATCGACGACAGGCGGTGCGCCAGGATCATGTCCGGCCGGGCGTCCAGCGCGGCACTGACCGCATCGAAGGCTGCTGCGGTGTTGGCGGGACGGGCAATGCGTTGCGCGTGGAAGTCAAACACGCCCCGCCCGCGGCGCTGCCACAACGTCGCTGGCTCATCGTCTACCAGCGTCGGCGCGACCCGAATCCAGACCGCGGCTGACCAGAGCCGGCGCAGGCGCTGCTCGTGCTCCCGGAGCTCGGCCGCTGCGTAGTGCCGCTCCACGGGCTGCAGAAACAGGCAGTCGACGCGATCCACGACCGTGGCCAGGGCCTGTACCTGCGTTCCCAGGCGTTGATGGACGCCCACCGTGCGGGAGTCGTTCGGGAAGTAGCGTGACACCACCAGTGCGGTCGTCATCCGGCGTCCTGACCGACGATCTCGACCCTGGGAATGGGTACCACGAAGCGAGCCTTCAGGCCCGCCGTTCGGCCCACTGTCGCGAGAATCTCCTCCTTGAGGTTCCACGGCAGTATCAATACGTAGTCGGGACGGGCTTTGACCAACTCGTCAGGATGCAGAATCGGGATATGGGTGCCGGGTGTGTACTTACCCTGCTTATGCGGATTACGGTCGACCGTGAAGTCGAGGAAGTCCGTGCCGATGCCGCAATAATTGAGCAGCGTGTTGCCCTTTCCCGGGGCACCGTAGCCGACGATGCGCTTGCCGGCGCGTTTCGCGTCGATCAGAAACGTGAGTAGCGCCCGCTTGGTCTCGCGTACCTGCGCGGCGAATGCCGCATAGGTTTCGACCCTCCTCAGCCCAAAGCGCTCCTCTACGGCGGGCAATTCGCGCGCCCGCGCGCTGACCGGCTTGGAGCCGTCCTCGGTGTGCCTGGCGTAGATCCGCAGCGAGCCGCCGTGGGTCGGTATTCTCTCGACATCGAACAGCGTCAGGCCGTGATGACGAAACACCTCGGTCACGGTCGCGAACGAGAGGTAGCTGAAGTGCTCGTGGTAGATGGTGTCGAACTGGTTGTGCTGCATCAATTCCAGCAGATGCGGAAACTCCATGGTGATCACGCCCTTCTCGGCCAGGAGCAGCTTCATGCCGCCGACGAAGTCGTTCAGATCGGGGACGTGTGCCAGCACGTTATTGCCGAGCAGCAGGTCCGGCTTGCCGAATTCGGCAGCCAGTTCGCGTGCAGTCCGGGTGCCGAAGAACTTCACCACCGAAGGTATGCCATTGGCGATCGCGACCTCGGCCACGTTGGCGGCGGGCTCGACACCCAGGACGGGGACGCTTTTCGCGACAAAATGCTGCAGCAGGTAACCGTCGTTGCTGGCGATCTCCACCACGCGGCTGTGGGGACCGAAGCGGAAGCGCTCGCACATCAGCTCGCAGTACTTGCGCGCGTGCTCCACCCAGCTGTCCGAATAGGATGAGAAGTAGGCGTACTCGCTGAAGAGGTCGCTCGGGGCGACGAGCTCCTCGAGCTGCACGAGGAAGCATCGCTCGCACACGTACGCATGCAGCGGATAGAACGGCTCCATGTGATTGAGCTGTTCAGCCGTGATGTGCCTCTGGCACAGCGGCGACATGCCCAGGTCGACGAAGCTATGGCGCACGGCATGGCCGCAAAAGCGGCAGTTCAGCGCGCGATCCATGATGAGAGCCTCGAATTCCCGGATGCCGTCAGTAATAGTCAACCCGCAGCGTAGGACAGAGCCTACCGGGCCCAGCGCGATCTCCGGGCTCGCGAACAAGATAATATAAGGTCATGGGCCGTGCCCTGTGAATGTCTGCTGCCGGCGGCCAGGCGCCTCGGCCGGATAGGGACTTTGTGGGCCAATGGGTTTCTGAAATCTGGCACTCCCGGGAAATCCTCTACTTCCTGGCGTGGCGTGATGTGAAGGTGCGCTACAAGCAGGCGGCGCTGGGCGTCGCCTGGGCGCTGCTGCAGCCTCTTTTCACCATGATCACGTTCGCCTTCTTCTTCGGGAAGCTGGCCGGCATTCCGAGCGATGGCGTGCCGTACCCGCTGTTCTCGTACTCGGCCTTGCTGCTGTGGACGTATTTCTCCGTTACGCTTTCGCAGGTCGGCAACAGTCTCATCGCCAATTCCAGTCTGATCACCAAGATCTACTTTCCGCGTGTGCTGCTGCCGGCGGCCGCAGCCTGCGGAGGTCTGCTCGACCTGCTCGTCAGTTCCGTGTTCCTGATCGGGATGCTGCTGTACTACCACATAACTCCGAGCTGGACAGTGCTGCTGACGCCAATTTTTGTCGGACAGACGGTGCTGTTGGTCATGGGACTCGGCATGCTGCTTGCCGCCCTGAACGTGCGCTACCGTGACGTCAAGTACACCATCCCGTTTCTCACCCAGCTCGGCCTGTTCGTGACGCCCATCATCTATCCGGTGAGCTTCCTGCCGCATCGTTTCCAGGGCTGGCTGGCTTTGAATCCCATGACCGGTGTGATTCAGGGGTTCCGCGCCTGCCTGTTCGGCGGCGGCCACGTCGATTGGGATGTATTGGGTTGTTCGTGGATCGTGACGTTGCTGCTGCTGCTCATCGGCAGCTGGCACTTCAGAAGCACGGAGCGTGTTTTCGCCGATGTTGTCTGACGCCGGGACCCCGCGATGACTGAGTCCATCACCGTCGAAAGCCTCTGCAAGCGTTACGAGCTCGGAGCCTTGCAGCAGGAAACCCAGCTGCGCGACCAGCTGGTGCGGCTGTTGCGAGCGCCGTTCGGCAGGCGAGCGCCCAAGGAGGTCATCTGGGCCTTGCGCGATGTCTCCTTCACCGTGCAACAGGGCGAGGTGGTCGGCATCATCGGCCGTAACGGCGCCGGCAAGAGCACGCTCCTGAAGATACTGTCGAAAATCACTTATCCCACCTCCGGCAGGGTACGCGCGCGCGGGCGCGTCGCCGCGCTGCTGGAAGTCGGCGCCGGGTTCCACGAGGAGCTCACCGGGCGCGAGAACATCTTCCTGAACGGTTCCATCATGGGGATGAAGAAGAAGGAGGTCGACGCCAAGCTCGAGGCGATCGTCGAGTTCTCGGGCCTGCAGCGTTTCATCGACACACCCATCAAGCGCTATTCGACCGGCATGCGCTCGCGGCTCGGCTTCGCCGTGGCCGCGCACCTCGACCCGGATGTGCTCATCGTCGATGAGGTCCTGGCGGTTGGCGACGCGGTATTCCAGAAGAAATGCGTCAGCGCCATGCACGATCTGCGCGGTGGGGGGCGCACCGTGCTGTTCGTATCCCACAACATGGCGGCGGTCGAGAATCTATGCTCGCGTGGCATGTGGATCGCAGAGGGCAGAGTCAGGCTCGACGGACCGATGCGTGAGGTCATCGAAGCCTACATGGGATCGTTTGCTTCGGCCGACAGCGCCTCCAAGGCACTCATCGCGGCAGACGGCCGGGGCGGGAGCGGCGAGATCCGCTTCACCCGGGTCGAATTCCGCTCGACCGATGGGCAGCTGCAAACCGTCACGCGTTGCGGCAAGAGTCTGGTGATCCGCCTGCATTACCGCGCGCAGCAGCCGATCGAGCGGCCGGCCTTCGCCCTCAGGATGTATACGGAGCTCGGCACGCTGGTGACCGACACCGGCACCTGGCTTCACGGTCTGGACATTCCGCTGGTCCCGCTGGGGGACGGCTACCTCGACCTCGAGATCGATTCTCTCAACCTCATGCCGGGGCGCTACTACTTCTCGCTGAAAGTGGACTCCTGCCTGGAAACACGCGTGTACGACGCCCTGGAGCACGCCGTGCAGCTCGATATCGAGGAGGCGCCTATTTATGGCTTGAGCCGGCGCATCGACAGCCGCTTTGGACTGGTGTTCTTTCCCCAGCGTTGGCGCCTGGATGGCATCGGCAGCGGCGCCAGGATCGAGGTGAGCCCGGCCGCCAACGGTTGAAGGGGATCCATACGGCCGCAGGCTGGCGCCAACATACGGATATGCGCGTTTTCGTCACCGGAGTGGATGGTTACATCGGGGCGGTGCTCGCGCCCTATCTGCTCGAGCGTGGCATCAGGGTCTTCGGCCTCGATACCGGCTACTACCGGGATGGGTGGCTGTACAGCGACAACCGGCGTCTGGCGGCGACACCTCACACGCTCAACAAGGATCTGCGCGCCGTTACGGCGGCCGACCTGGCGGGCTGCGATGCCGTGGTGCATCTCGCCGAGCTATCCAACGATCCGCTCGGACAGAACAATCCCGAGGTGATGCACCGGCTCAACCATCACGGCTCGGTGGCATTCGCAAAGGAATGTATGCGCGCGGGCATCAGGCGCTTCGTCTACACCTCCTCCTGCAGCGTCTATGGCGCGGGCACCGGAGAGTTTCTCGACGAGAACGCGCGCGTCAATCCGCAGACCGCCTACGCCGAATGCAAGGTGCTGGTGGAGCGTGACCTGTGCGCCATGGCGGGAGCGCATTTCAGCCCGGTGCTGTTGCGCAATGCCACGGCGTTCGGCCCCTCGCCGCGCATGCGCTTCGACATCGTCCTCAACGATCTGTGCGCGCTGGCCTGGACGAGCAGACGCATCGTCATGACGAGCGACGGCAGTCCCTGGCGCCCGCTGGTGCACGTCGAGGATATCTGCGAAGCCATCTACCGCAGTCTGCTCGCGCCGGAGGCCGCGGTGCGTGGCAAGGTCTTCAATGTGGGACAGACTTCCGAGAACTACCGCGTGCGAGAACTGGCGCAGATCGTCGCGGATGAGTTCCCCGGTTGCGCGGTCTCGGTGGGCGCGCCGGCCGGCGACAACCGCAGTTACCGCGTGAAATTCGAGCGCATCCACCGCGAATTACCCGGCTTCAGATGCCGCCATACGGCGCGCGATGGCGCGCGCCAGTTGCACGAGCTGTTCGAGCGCATTCAAATGCAGCCGGACACCTACCAGTTCCGCGCCTTCACCCGTCTGAAGCAGTTGCAGTACCTGCAGGCGACTCGGCAGATCGACGGCGAGTTCTACTGGCGCTGACATGTTGTTCGAAGCGCTCGAGCTGTCCGGTGCGGCGCTGGTGAAAATGGAGCGTCATGTCGACGAGCGCGGCTTCTTCGCGCGCTCGGTGTGCGTCGAGGAGTTCCGCGCCCACGGCCTGCCGGCCGGGTTCGTGCAATCGAGTGTTGCCTGGAATCGGCGCCGCGGCACGGTGCGCGGCCTGCACTTCCAGTGGCCGCCTTCGCGGGAAGGCAAGCTGGTGCGCTGTCTGCGTGGCGCGATTCACGACCTGCTGCTCGATCTGCGACCGGCCGAGCCCACCTATCTCAGGCATCGCGCCGTGTTGCTCGACGAGGACAACCGGGATGCGGTGTTCGTTCCTGCGGGTGTGGCGCACGGATTTCAGACACTCGCCGATGACTGCGAGGTGCTGTATGAGATGACGGATGTCCACGCGCCGGCGCTGGCGGCGGGGCTGCGCTGGAACGACCCGTCCTTCGGTATCCGCTGGCCGATCACCTCCGACATCGTCATCGCCGCGCGCGATGCCGCCTATCCGGACTTCGACCGCAACGGCTTCGAGGAGGAGTTGCGCAAGCGGACGGCACAATCGGGTGGCAGGGTCTCATGGACGTGAACGCATCGCCGCCGGCGGCTGCAACCTCGGCAGGTCGCAGTCTCTACGAGTTTGCGGCGCGCTTGTACCCGATCTGCAGGAGCATCACCGGCGCCGGCGTGCGTGAGACGCTGGCGCTGATCCGCGCTCGCGTGCCGCTCATCGTACACGAGGTGCCGAGCGGCACGCGCGTGTTCGATTGGGAGATCCCCCTGGAGTGGAACGTCGAGGACGCGGCCGTCATCGATGCCGATGGCCGGCGGGTGATTGATTTCCAGGCGCACAATCTGCACCTGGTGGGGTATTCCGAGCCGGTGCAGACGTCCCTGTCGCTCGCGCAGTTGTCGGCACGGCTGCATGTGCTGCCGGAGCACCCCGACTGGATCCCATACCGCACCAGCTACTATCGCCGCGACTGGGGCTTCTGCATGCGCGCGCGCGATCGCCTGGCGCTGCGCGCGGGGCGTTACGGCATCGAGGTGAAGAGCTCGCTCGCGCCGGGCTCACTCACCTATGGGGAGCTGCCGATCGCCGGCCGCAGCCGCGATGAGGTGCTGTTCTTCACTCACGTCTGTCACCCCTCTCTTGCCAATGACAACACCAGCGGCATGGCGGTCATGACGGCGCTGGCCGAGTGGATCGCGCGCGAGCCGCGACGCTTCACCTATCGCTTTGTGTTTGCGCCCGGGACCATCGGCTCGCTGACCTGGCTCAAGCGCAACGAGTCGCGTCTGTCGCGCGTGCGTCACGCACTGGTGCTCGCCCTGCTCGGCGATCCGGGCGCACTCACCTACAAGCGCAGCCGCCGCGACACGAGCGAGATCGACGCGATCGTGGCCTACGCGCTTGCCGGGGACGGCGCCGTCATACCGTTCTCGCCGTACGGTTACGACGAGCGGCAGCTATGCTCCCCGGGGTTTGATCTTCCGGCAGGGCGACTCACCCGCTCGGTCAACGGCGGTTATCCCCAATACCATACTTCGGCGGACGATCTGTCGCTCATCACGCCCGCGGCCCTGCAAGGCAGCTTCGAAACGTGTCAGCGTATCGTGGAGCTCATCGAGGCCAACCAGCGGTACGTCAATCTCAAGCCCAAGGGCGAGCCCAGGCTCGGCCCGCGCGGGTTGTACCGGGCGCTCGGCGGCAGCGAACCGGCCGCGCACGAATATGCCATGCTCTGGGTGTTGAACCAGTCCGACGGCGCGCACTCGCTGCTCGACATCGCACGGCGCTCCGGAGTGCCGTTCGCGGTGCTGCGGGAAGCGGCGCGCGCGCTCGAAGCCGCGCGGCTGCTCGCCTGCGCGCCGGCAAGGGCGGCCCCTGCCGGCAGGGGCGCCGCGCAGCGCACGGTTGCCGGCAAGGCCAGGCGGGAGAGCTCATGAAGGTCGTATTGTTCTGTGGGGGTCTTGCCACGCGGCTGCGCGAGCACTCGGACACGATTTCAAAGCCGCTGCTCAAGATCGGCTACCGGCCGATCCTGTGGCACCTCATGCGCTACTACGCGCATTTCGGACACCGCGATTTCATCCTGTGCCTTGGATACCGCGGCGACCTGATCCGCGACTATTTCCTGAACTACAACGAAGCCATGTCCAGCGACTTCACTCTGCACGAAAGGGATCACCGCATCGAGCTCCACAGTCACGACACCGCTGACTGGAATATCACCTTCGTCGATACGGGGCTGCATGCCACCATCGGCGAGCGCCTGCTGCGGGTGCGCAAATACCTGGCCAACGAGGCGGAGTTCCTCGCGAACTACTCGGATGGATTGTCGGATGTCCCGCTTGATCGGATGATTGCCGACTTCCGCGGCAAGCAGGCGATCGCGAGCCTGGTGTCGGTGCGCAGTCCGCAGAGCTTTCACGCCGTGCATGCGGCACCCGATGGCACGGTGATCTCGATGGGCGGGCTGCACGAGCAGGATCTGCGCATCGACGGGGGCTTTTTTGTCCTGCGGCGCGAGATCTTCGACTACATCCGCAAAGGCGAGGAGCTGGCGGAGCAGCCTTTCGGGCGGCTGATTGCCGCGCACAAGCTGGTGACGTTCTCCTGGGATGGCTTCTGGCGGTGCATGGATACCTTCAAGGACAAGATCAGCTTCGACCGCATGGAAGCGCAGGAAAATTGCCCGTGGAAGGTGTGGCAGAATCTCACCTCCCCGGAGGTGAGAGCGCCCGCAACGCGGCGGCCGGCGCGGTGAGACACCTCTATTATCATGAGCCGACAGCAAGAGCCCCTGGTCAGTGTGGTCACGCCCGTTTACAACGGCGCGAAATACCTGCGCGAGTGCCTCGCGAGCCTCATCGCGCAAAGTTATGTGAACTGGCGCTGCACGCTGGTCAACAATCGCAGCACGGACGACAGCCTCGAGATCGCGCTGCACTACGCGAGCCTCGACTCGCGCATAACCGTACACAACAACGCAGAATTCCTGCCCATCATCGATAATCTCAATCGCGCTTACGCTCTGATCGATCGCGACTGCATTTACTGCAAGCCGTTGATGGCGGACGACTGGCTTTATCCCGAATGCATCGCAACGATGGTGAGCTGCGCGCTGGCGCAGCCTTCGATCGGTTTGGTGTGTTGCCTCGCTGCCACGGGAGACAACCACACCCGCTTCGAATTGCGGCCTGCGGATTCGACCGCCAGCTCGCCGACCACGGTTCTCTCAGGCAGGCTCGCCGGTCGCAAGGCGCTGCTCGAGAACCGCTACTTCTTTGGCTTGCCGACCACCATGCTGATCAGGGCGGACCTCATCCGCCGCCGCACGCCCTTCTACGACCCGGTCAACCTGCACGCGGACGTACAGTCGTGCTATGACATTCTGCGAGAGTCCGACTTCGCGTTCGTGCACCAGGCGTTGGCGTTCATGCGCGAGCACCGGGAGAGCCAGACCTCGCTCCTGCGCGGACTTGACAGCGACTGCGCAAGCAACTTCTACACTCTCTCGAGGTATGGTCGCGCATATCTCGATGAGGAAGAATACCGCCGCTGCTATCGCGCGAGACTCGCGGGGTATTACCAGATGCTGGCGGGTGCCGCCGTGGAGCTGCGGGGCAGAGCATTCTGGGAACTGCACCGCACCATGCTCACCCACAGCGCAGCGCCGCTCAACAGGATGCGCCTCGGGTACGCGATTGCTGCGCACCTCGCGCACCGACTCGCTTCTCCCCGGTCATTCGTGCGCAGTGTCGCGCGGCGCATCAAGGCGGCGATCGCCAAGCCGGGGATGTCCTCGGACGCCTCGGTCAGACGTCACTGACCAAAGCCGCGCCGCCATCGTCAACCCGGGACGACTTCCCGGCCGGCCTGCGCAACTGTGATGATTCTCACAGTGTCGCCGGGAACTGCCTTTACACTATCGTGTAAAGTCCGGCCTCTACCGGCTCCGGTCGCCCAGCCCTATGCGCATCCGCGTTCTCGGACAACACGTGCCCGCTTCCCTTGCCGTGCTTGCGCTCATCGAGGTCGGTCTGGCGTTCCTGGCGGTGTACGCGGCAGTCCTGCTGCGCTTTCAGACCCGCTTCAGCCACTTGTCGAACCTGGAGCGGGAGCTGGGCCCGCTGTGGCCGCGGGGGCTGGTGTTCAGCGCGATCGTGGGTGTCTGTCTGCTTGCTTTCGGCCTGTACAGCTCGCGCCAGCGCGCGCCGATCGGGGGCATTTTCCTGCGCCTGGCGGTGGCGCTGGTGGTGGCCTCCTGCGCCATCGCCGCAGTCTTCTACCTGATCCCGAGCCTGCACCTGTGGCGCGGCGTGGCGGCGCTCGCCGTGCTCGGGACCGGTTGCGCGGTGCTCATCTCGCGCCTGGTGTTCGCGAGCGCCGTCGACCAGGAGATCTTCAAGCGGCGCGTACTGGTCTACGGCGCCGGCGCTGCCGCCGCCTCGGTCGCCAACCTGCGCCGCTCGGCGGACCGCCGCGGCTTTCTGCTGACCGGCTTCGTGTGCCCGCCGGACGAGGACCCGGAGGTTCCCGCGGAGCGGCTGCTCGATGCGAGCGGCGGCCTGCGCGAGCTGTGCGAGCGGCTCAATGTCAGCGAGGTGGTGGTGGCCATGGATGATCGGCGCCGCGGCTTCCCGCTGCGCGAGCTCCTGCAGTGCCGCCTCGCGGGGGTCGACGTCACGGAGCTGCTTTCCTTTCTCGAGCGCGAGACCGGGCGCGTGCGCATCGACGTGTTGAATCCGAGCTGGATGATCTTCGGCCACGGGTTCCGGCGCGATCCGCTGCGGCTGTTCTCCTCGCGCACCATGGATCTGCTCGCGAGCCTCGCCGTGCTCGCGGTGTCGCTGCCGTTCATGCTGCTCACCCTGATCGCCATCAAGATCGAGGACGGCTGGCGCGCGCCCGCGCTGTATTCCCAGTGCCGGGTGGGTCGCGGCGGGCGCACCTTCAGGGTGCTGAAGTTCCGCAGCATGCGCCTGGACGCGGAGCTCGAGGGCGCGCAGTGGGCGCAGCGCCAGGATCCACGCGTCACGCGCGTGGGCGCGATCATCAGGAAACTGCGGGTCGATGAGCTGCCGCAGGTGATCAACGTGCTGCGCGGGCACATGAGCTTCGTCGGCCCGCGCCCCGAGCGCCCGGAATTCGTGGCGCACCTGGCGGAGGAGATCCCATACTACGTGCAGCGTCACTGCGTCAAACCCGGCATCACCGGCTGGGCGCAGCTGTGCTATCCGTACGGCTCATCCGAACAGGATGCGCTCGAGAAGCTGCAGTACGACTTGTACTACATCAAGAACAATAGCCTGCTGTTTGATCTGGCTATCCTGGTCCAGACCGCCGAGGTGGTACTGCTCGGCAAGGGAGCGCGCTGATGGCCGCCGCGATGCAGCGCCGGAAACTGCTGATCCTCGAGAACGATCGCGCCCTGCGGCGCGAGCTGGAAGCGGTGTTCTCGGATCTCGACGTGACCGCGTGCGAGACCTCCGATCAGACCCTCGCCATCGTGCGTCGCACCGAACCGGACGCGGTGCTGTTCGACCTGGGCGCGGCGGGCGAGCCGGCCGTGGCCGCACAGAGCCTGGAGCTGCTGCGCCAGATCCTCAATATCAGCCCCGACACCAAGATCATCGCCATGACCGAGCACGATGCGCGCGAGCTGTCGGTGGCCGCGGTCGGCCTCGGCGCGACCGATTTCTACCACAAGCCACTCGATGCCGGCGTGCTCTCGATCGTCGTGCGCCGCGCGCTGCGCATCCGCGAGCTCGAGGAGGAGAACTGGCGGCTGCGCGAGCGCACCGGCGCGATGGCGCTCGAGGGCGTCATCGGCGTCAGCGACACCATGAGGGGTGTGTGCCGCGCGATCGAGAAGGTCGCGCCGACCAACGCCACGGTGCTGCTGCTCGGAGACAGCGGCACCGGCAAGGAGGTGCTGGCGCGCAACCTGCACCGCCTCTCGGGCCGCGCGCACAAGCCCTTCGTCGCCATCAACTGCGCGGCGATCCCCGACACGCTGCTCGAGAGCGAGCTGTTCGGATACGAGAAGGGCGCCTTCACCGGCGCCGCCAAGCGCACCGCCGGGAAGCTCGAGTCGGCCGAGGGCGGCACGGTGTTCCTCGATGAGATCGGCGAGATGCCCGGCTCACTGCAGGCCAAGCTCCTGCGCGTGGTGCAGGAGCGCACCGTGGAGCGCGTCGGCGGGCGTGTGCCGGTGGCGCTGGACTTTCGTCTGGTGTGCGCCACCAACCGCAAACTCGAAGCGCTGATCGGCAGCGGCGGCTTCCGCGACGACCTGTTCTACCGCATCAGCGAGGTGACCATCCGCGTGCCGCCGCTGCGCGATCGGCAGGGCGACAGCCTCCTGCTCGCGCAATTCATCTTGCAGCAGCTCTCCGAGCGCTTCGGCAAGCCCACGCGCGGACTCGCGCCCGACGCCATCCGCGCGATCCAGGCGTATCGCTGGCCGGGAAACGTGCGCGAGCTGGAGAACCGCATCAAGGGCGCGGTCATCATGGCCGAGGGCGCGGTCGTCACGGCGGGCGACCTGGGCCTGGAAGACCCGGGCGATGAGCCCGAGTACCTGAATCTGCGTGTCGCGCGCCAGCGCGCCGAGGCGCAGGCCGTCAGGCAGTCACTCGCCGTCGCCCGCGGGAACCTGTCGCGGGCGGCGGAGCTGCTCGGGGTGACCCGCCCGACGCTCTATGACCTGCTCGGCAAGCACGGTATCGATGCCGCGCAGTTCGGGCGCCACGCGCCGCCCGCGGCCGGCACTCCCGAGCTGCCGGCCAAGGACAACACCGGCAGCGGCGATTAGCGCTGCTTGAACTCTTCCGGCGTCAGCTGGTGCCGCGCGAGGAGCTTGTAGAAATCGGTGCGGTTGCGCCGCGCCAGCCGCGCCGCCTGGCTCACGTTCCCGCCGGTGATCTGCAGGATCTGCGACAGGTAGCTGCGGGTGAACTCATCGCGCGCCTCGTCGAAGGAGGGCAGGCGCCCGGGGGTGCCGCCGAGTGACTGCTGCACCAGCTCCACCGGAATGATGGGCGTCTGGGAGAGCGCCACGTTCTGGCGCACCACGTTCTGCAGCTGGCGGATGTTGCCCGGCCAGTCGGCCGTGGCGAGCAGCTCCACCGCTTCGGGCGCGTAGATCTTGCGCACGCCGCTCTCCTTGGCGATCTGCGCCAGGAAGTGCGCCACCAGCAGCGGGATATCCTCGCGGCGGCGGTTGAGCGAGGGCATCTCGATGTGCACCACGTTCAGGCGGTAATACAGATCCTCGCGGAATTGCCCGACGCTCATCAGCTGCTGCAGGTCGCGGTGCGTGGAGGAGATCACCCGCACGTTCACCGGGACGGCATCGGTGCTGCCCACCGGGCGGATGACGTTCTCCTGCAGCACGCGCAGCAGCTTCACCTGCAGCCGCATCGGCATGTCGCCGATCTCATCGAGCAGCAGCGTGCCGCCGTCGGCGGCCATGAACAGCCCGCGGTGCGCGCGCGTCGCGCCGGTGAACGAGCCTTTCTCGTGGCCGAACAGCTCCGACTCCAGCAGGTCCTCCGCCATGGCGCTGCAGTTGATGGCGACGAACGCCTTGTTGCGGCGCGGGCTGCCACGATGGATGGCGCGCGCCAGCAGCTCCTTGCCGCTGCCGCTCTCGCCGGTGATCAGTACGCGCGCATCGGTTCCCGCGACCATGTGCGCCTGCGCGAGCTTCTCCTCCATGCTGGCGCTGCGCGTCACGATTTCCGCGCGCCAGTCCTCGTCCGAGGCGCCGAAGCCGGAGATCCGCAGCGCCTTCTGCACCTGGTCGAGAAGCTCCTGCTTGTCGACCGGCTTGGTGAGAAAGCCGAACGCTCCCATTTGCGTCGCCTGCACCGCATCCGGGATGGTGCCGTGGGCGGTGAGGATGATGACCTTCAGTCCCGGCCAGCGGTTCTGCAGCTCCTTGAGCAGTCCGATGCCGTCCATCTGGTCCATGCGCAGGTCCGTGATCACCAGGTCGGGGCGGAAACGGCTCGATGCCGACAGCGCCTGCGCGGCGCTCTCCACCGCCTCGACGTCGTAACTCTCCGCGCGCAGGCGGATGGTCAGCAGGCGCAGCAGCCCCGGGTCATCGTCCACCAGGAGGATGCGGGCTTTGCGTTTGCCGGTCTGGTTCAGGATCGTGTCCTTGCTCACTGTGATCATCGTCCCGTGCTCCCGGGTTTGCGCTCGTTGAGCGAGCGCTCGATGTTGGCGATGGCGTCGAGTTTGGCGCGCGCCTCCTCGAGCTCCCTGCGCAGGCGGGTGTTTTCGTCCATCTCCGCCTGCAGGCGGTGGTTGGCGTTGGCCATGCGCTGCTGGTCGGCCCGCACCGCCTCACTCTGCAGCCTGCGATTTTCCGCATCGAGCGTCAAATGGTCGTCAATCTGCGAAAGCACCAGGAAGGCGAGCGCGCGCTCCCCGGGCAGCAGCATCTCCGGGTCCGCCATCAGCTCGCGCAGCAGCCCCTGGGCCCTGGGCAGGTCGGTCGCCGGGTGCCCCGGAGTGCCGAAAACCAGCGCCAGCTTCAGCTCGCGGCTGGGGGTCGGCGCGGTGTCGTAATCACGCTGTGCGCTGGCCACGATCTCCGCCTGCTCGGAGAGCTTACCCTGCACCAGATGCTGCAGCAGCAGCAGGTACTCATTCAGGACGGTCGAGCTCGCCGCCGCCGCATTCACCACCGGAGCGGGCGAGGGCGCGCGCTGGGGGCCGAAGGCGCAGCCGCAGGCGATGAGCGCCACGAGCGCGCCGCCCGCCGCGGTACCGCGCGACGCACCCGGGGAGTCCCGTGTCACGGCGAGGCAGGCGGGCGGGATGCGCTCAGGCGGCATGGGCATGCGCCTTGGGTTCGCGCCTGGCGGGGCGATCCCCGCTCGTGACCCTGATGGGCATGGTGATGCGGAAATGCGCACCCGGAAACTCGCCATCGACGATCTGTACGGTGCCGCCGTGCGCGCCCACGAACTCCAGCACCACCGACAGTCCGATCCCGGTGCCCTTCACAGGTGTGGTCTTGGCCGCGCGCCCGGTATAGAAGGCGTCGAACACGTGGCCGCGCTCCTCGGGCGGGATGCCTGGGCCGTTGTCGGCCACGTCGAGCACCAGCTGCGCGCCCGTGGCCCGGGCCCGCAGGTGGATGGTGCCTCCCTTGGGCGAGTACTTGACGGCGTTCGACACCAGGTTCTCGAGGATGAGGCGGATCTTGCCGCGATCGGCGAGCAGGGTCACGTCCTCGACGCGTACATCGAGGCGCACCCGTTGCGACAGCAGCGTGAGCTGCTGGTTCTCCAGCACCTGTTTCACCAGTGGACGCAGGCGAAACTCGGTGGCCTCCAGGCCCACGCTGGAGGTCTGCCAGGCGCTGAAGGACAACAGGTTCTCGATCATGCGCTGCAGCTTGATGCCGTTCTCGCGCAGGATCGCGGTCACCTCGCGCTGGTTGGAATCCAGCTCGCCCACCGCCCCGTCCATCAGCAGCTCCGTGCCTTCGCGAATGTTGGCAAGGGGTGTCTTGAGCTCGTGCGACATGTGCCGCAGGAAGCGGTTGCGCTCGTGGGCGAGCTCGAGCAGCCGCTGGCGCAGCCACTCGAGCTGCCCGCCCAGGCGCTCGAGGTCATGCGGACCGGTAACGGCGATCGAGTTGGTGAAGGTGCCCTGGCCGAGCTCGCTGATGGCGCGGTCGAGTTGCCGCAGCGGCCGGCCCACGCCCAGGGTCAACACGAACACCGCGACCACCGCGAGCGGCAGGAGCGGTGCGGCCTGCCACAGCAGGCGCTTGCGCGCCTGCAGGGTCTGCTCTTCCAGCGCGGCCACTTGCGTGTCCACCTGAGCGTTGCTCTGCTGCGCCACACGCTCCACCAGGGCGGACAGCTGGGTGAAACGGCTGGACAGGTCCGAGGCAACGGCGGCGCTGCTGCCTGGGGGCGCGCTCATGACCGTGTTGCGCAGGCTGCGTTGCAACACCCCGATCTCCTCGAGCGTGCTGCGGGCGTCGCTGGTGGCCTGCGAGTGCAGCTGTTCGCGCGTCGCGCTCAGGCGCTCGTCCTGCGTGCGGTACAGCTCGAGGAGCTTCGGGTCGCCGAGCACGTCGTACAGGCGCGCCGTGCGCTCGAGCGAGGCGATCTGCCCGAACAGCGCCTGGCTGGCGCGCGCGCCGGCGACGCCCTGAACGACGATTTTCGTACCCGTGTCCGCCAGATCGCGGATCTGCAGCACGGCGGTGAGAATGGCGATCAGGAGCGGCACGGCGATCAACGCCAGGCCGACCAGCATCAGTCCACTCAATGACTTGGGCCGCGCCCATCGCATGAAAGCCATTCTACCGGGCGCACTGCCAACGTGTCTGGGATTGCAGACGCGCGGGCGTCTCACCAGGGCTCGCGCAGCAGCCGCTCCTCCCAGGCGAGCGCGCTGCGCACGATGCTGTCGAGATCGTCAAGGCGCGGGCGCCAGGCGAGCTCGGCCCGGATGCGATCGGCGCGCGCCACCAGCGCTCCGGGGTCCCCGGCCCGGCGCGGCTCCTCGCGAACCGCCAGCCGCTTTCCCGACACCCGCTCGACGCTCTGCAGAACCTGCCGCACGCTGTAGCCGTGGCCGTAGCCGACGTTGAGAGTGATGGAGGCGCCGCCGCCTCGCAGGTAGCTCAGGGCATCCACGTGAGCCGCAGCCAGGTCCTCGACGTGGATGTAGTCGCGCACGCCGGTGCCATCGGGGGTCGGGTAGTCGGTGCCGAAGATCGCGACATGCGCTCGCTTGCCGAGCGCGGCTTCGCAGGCGACCTTGATCAGCAAGGTCGCATTCGGGGTGGCCTGGCCGATGCGGCCACCGGTATCCGAGCCCGCCACGTTGAAGTAGCGCAGCGCCGCATAGCGCAGCGAGGCGGCGCGCGCCACGTCCGCGAGCATCCATTCCGACATGAGCTTGGAGGTGCCGTAGGGATTGATGGGGGCGGTCGGGGTGCTCTCGGCGGCAAAGCCCTCCGCCGGCACGCCGTAGACCGCGGCGCTGGAGGAAAACACGAAGTGCCGCACTTGCGCCTCGAGGCAGCACTCGAGCAGCGCGCCGGTCGCGCAGGTATTGTTGCGGTAGTACTTGAGCGGCTCGCGCACCGATTCCGGAACGATGGTGCAGGCGGCGAAATGCATCACCGTGTCGACGCCGTGCTGTTGCAGGAGGCCGCGCACCCGCTCGCGGTCGGCGACCGCGCCGACGATGAGGGGGGTGTCGAGGGCCGCCTGGCGAAAGCCGCGCGACAGGTCGTCCAGGATCAGCACCCGCTCGCCGCGCGCGCGCAATTGCAGGGCCACGTGACTGCCGATGTAGCCCGCGCCGCCGGTGACTAATATGCTGCCATGCTTCATGGGGCAGCGATGATAAACAAAACCCACGGTACTGACCCGCAGCCGTTCGCGGGGCTGACACCCGAAGTGGTGCTCGATGCCGCCGCCGCCTTTGGTCTTGTGCCCGACGGGCGTCTGTTCGCTCTCAACAGTTACGAGAACCGCGTCTACCAACTGGGCGCGGGCGATACTCAGCTGGTGCTCAAGTTCTACCGGCCGCAGCGCTGGAGCGATGCACAGATTGCCGAGGAGCATCAGTTCACCGCCGAGCTGGCGACGGCCGAGCTCGCGGTGGCCGCGCCGCTGGTGATCGGTGGAGAAACGCTGTTCCGCTACCACGACTTCCGCTTTGCGGCCTTTCCCTGGATGCGCGGGCGCGCGCCGGAGCTCGATGCGCCCGAGGCCCGGCAGATCCTCGGCCGCAGCCTCGCGCGCATCCACCAGATCGGGGCGCTGCGCGCCTTCCAGGCCCGGCCCAGCATCGGCGTGCAGCGACTCGGCTGGGACGCCCGCGCGCAGGTGCTCGCGAGCGCGCTGCTGCCGGAGGCGCTGCGCGAGCGTTATTCCACGGTCAGCGGCGCACTGCTCGAGCGCGTGAGCGAGGCGTTTGCCGCCGCCGCCGGCACCCGCGCGATCCGCCTGCATGGCGACTGCCACCTGGGGAATCTGCTGTGGAACGAGCACGGCCCGGTGTTCGTGGACCTGGATGACTGCGCCACGGGGGTACGCGTGCAGGACCTGTGGATGATGCTTGCCGGGCCGCCCGCGGAGCAGCAGCGCCAGTGGGGCGAGCTGCTCGCCGGTTACGGGCAGTTCGCGGACTTCGACTTCAGCGAATTGCTCCTGATTGAGCCGTTGCGCAGCTTGCGCATGCTGCACCATGCCGCCTGGGTGGCGCACCGCTGGAGCGACCCGGCCTTCCCGCGCGCCTTCCCCTGGGTCGCCGAGCCGCGCTACTGGGAGGGCTACCTGAATGATCTGCTGGAGCAGATCCCCGCCATCGATGAGCCCCCGCTCCTGCAGCTGTGAGGGCCGGTGCCGATTGGCACGTGTGCAGGCGCGCACAGACGCGCTATTGTCGCCACCCGGTCCGGCAACGCACGCGTACCTGAGCGGGATGTCAACGGGAAGGGATGGGTTCACGGGCAACCTCGGGGCGGCGCTCGCCGCCACCCTGATGCTCGTGGGCTGCGGCTCGGGGGAGACGCCCGGCATCGCCGGCGGAGCCGCGAAACCCGCGGCCGCACCCCGCAAGGCGCAGCCCGGCGATGTCCTTTCGCCCAACATGGTGAGCGCCGTGGGCGGCGCCCGCATCGGGCCCGCGAGCGTGCAGGTGAAATTCGAGCTGCGCGAGCGCCCGGATGTGGCCCAGCCGCTCGACATCGACCTCGTGATCCTGCCGGCGTCTTCGAGTCTGGACCGACTGTACGGCCGGGTCGAAGTCGCCGATGGCTTGCAGCTCACCGAGGGTGCGCAGATCGCCCCGACCGACCGCCCCGCGCAAGACGCTCCCATCCGCCACAGCATCAGGGTCCTGCCGACGAGGGATGGCATATTCACCGTCAACGCCGTGGTGAGCGTGGATTCTGCCGGCCAGTCCTGGAGTCAGACTTTCTCCATACCGATCATCGTCGGGGCAGGGCCAGCGCTGCCCGTGAAGTCCTCGAGCGCCGCGGCGCGGACCCGGCCCGCGGCGCGCTAGGGACCTCACGTGCATCCTCGCTACCCTTCCACCACCCCGCTCCTGCGGCTGGGCACGAGCCTGTGCGTGTCGTGCCTCGGCGCCGCAGCGGTCGGCGCGCATGCCGCCGCGGCGCCTGGCCCGGCGGCGGCGCCGGAGGCGGTCGCGGCGCAGCTGCGCGATGCGGCGCTCGCCGGACATAACATCGCCTACCAGTGGGTGAGCGAGCTCACGAGCCGCTTCGGCCCCCGTCCGGCGGGCTCGGTCAACGAACGGCAGGCCGCCGAATGGGCGGCGGCGCGCTTCAAGGAGCTCGGCTTCGAGAACGTGCACATCGAGAGCTTCCCGATCACGGCCTGGGTGCGCGGCGCCGAGAGTGCCCAGCTCACCTCGCCCCTCACGCAGCCGCTGGTGGCCGCAGCGCTGGGGGAATCCCCGCCGACGCCGGCCGCGGGACTGGAAGGCGAGGTCGTGAGCTTCGCGAGCTTCGATGCCCTCAAGGCCGCGCCGCCGGGCTCCTTGAGCGGCAAGATCGCCATGGTGGCGCGCCGCATGGTGCGCACGCAGGACGGCGCCGGTTACGGCGCGGCGGTGGACGCCCGCATCGATGGCCCTGGCGAGGCGGCGCAGCGCGGCGCGATCGCGTTTCTGCTGCGCTCGGTGGGCACCGACAGCCATCGCCTGGCGCACACCGGCACGACGCGCTACGTCGATGGACGCGTGCCGATGCCGGCGTTCGCGCTCAGCAACCCCGATGCCGATCAGATCGAGCGGCTCGCCGAGCTCGGGGAGAAGGTGCGCGTGCGCCTGTACTCGAGCGCCTCCTATGTTCAGGACGCGCACTCGCAGAACGTGGTCGCCGAGGTGCGCGGGCGCGTGCGGCCGCAGGAGGTGGTGCTGCTCGGTGCGCACCTGGACAGCTGGGATGAGGGGACCGGGGCCATCGACGACGGCACCGGGATGGCGATCATCACCGCGGCGGCGGCGCTCATCCGCGATGCCCCGCAACGGCCGCAGCGCACGGTGCGGGTCGTGCTGTTCGGCTCCGAGGAGATCGCGCAGCCGGTGGCACCGTACGGCGCTTTCGGCGGCCATGCCTATTGCGACGGCCACAAGGCGGAGCTCGCGACCCACGTGCTCGCGGGCGAGAGCGACTCCGGTGCCGACCGCGTCTACCGTGTGGCACTGCCGCAGGCGGTGCTGCAGGGCGAGTTTGCAAAAACGGCGCTGCGCGTGCTCGGCCCCATCGGGGTACTCGCCGCCCCGCAAGCGCCAGTGGAGGCGGGCACGGATGTCGGCCCCTCGGTGGAGGCGGGTGTACCGGCGTTCGTCCTCAACCAGGACGCGAGTGCGTATTTCGACATCCATCATACCGCCGACGACACCCTCGACAAGGTCGACCAGGAGCAGCTCGACCAGAACGTCGCCGCCTGGGCGGCGCTCGTGTGGCTGGCGGCGGACAGCGATGTTGATTTCCGCACCCACGGTGCGCCGCCGCCGCAGCCATGAGCGATCAGATCCTCATGTCGCGCGCCGCTGGGGTGTGCGAGGTGCGCCTCAATCGTCCCGAGAAGCGCAACGCCATCACCTTCGCCATGTACGAGGCGTTGTACCGGGGCCTGCGCGAGGCGCAGGAGGACGCGGCAGTACGGGTAGTGCTGCTCGCGGGTGAGGGCGCCGGGTTCTGCGCCGGCAACGACCTCAACGATTTCCTCACCGGCCCGCCCTTCAGCGCCGAGCACCCCGTGATGGGCTTCCTGCACACGCTGGCGACGTTCGAGAAGCCGCTGCTGGCCGCCGTCCACGGGCAGACCGTCGGCATCGGCGTGACGCTGCTGCTGCACTGCGACCTGGTGGTCGCGGCGCGCAGTGCGCAGCTGTCGATGCCGTTCGTGGCCCTCGGTCTGGTGCCCGAAGCGGCCAGCTCGCTGCTGCTGCCGCGGCTGGTGGGTCAGCAGCGGGCGGCCGAGCTGCTGTTGCTCGGCAAGCCGTTCGATGCCGCCACCGCGGAGAGGCTCGGCCTGGTGAACCGCGTGGTCGAGGAGGCCGTGCTGCTTGCCGAGGCGCGCGCGCTGGCGCGGGCACTGGCACAGCAGCCCAGCGGCGCGCTGCTCGCCACCCGGCGCCTGCTGCGCGGTGACCCGCAGCAGGTTCGGGCGCGAATCGAGGCGGAGGCGCGCATTTTCGCCACCCAGCTGCAGTCGGAGGAATTTCGTGCCGCGGTGCGCGCCTTGCTCGCCAAGGGGCGTGCGGGCTGAGTGCGCGCGCACTGCAGGTAGGCATATGCCGGTGTACAGCTTAGGGGGACTCGTTCCGGTCGTCGAGCCGACGGCATTCGTGCATCCGCAAGCGGTGCTGATCGGCGATGTGATCGTGGGGGCCCACTGTTATGTGGGCCCGTGCGCATCGCTGCGCGCAGACTTCGGCCGCGTCATCCTGAGCGCCGGCTCGAACGTGCAGGACTGCTGCGTGCTGCACAGCTTTCCGTCCAAGGACACGCTCCTCGAGCAGGACGCCCATATCGGCCACGGGGCGGTGCTGCACGGCTGCACCGTGCGCCGCGGCGCGCTCATCGGCATCGGCGCGATCGTCATGGATGAGGCGGTGGTGGAGGAGGAGGCCTTTGTCGGCGCCGCGAGCTTCGTACGCGCCGGCTTCGTCGTGCCGCGGCGCACGCTCGTCACCGGCGTGCCGGCGCGCGTCGTGCGTGCGCTGACGCCCGAGGAGCTCGCCTGGAAAGCCTCCGGCACGCGCGAGTACCAGGAGCTCGCCGCGCGCTGCCTCGCGACGCTCAGGGAGTGCCAGCCGCTCGCCGCTCCCGAAGCCGGCCGCCCGACCCTGGGCGGCTCGAGCGCCGTGCCGCTGCACAGCATCGGGCGTCCGCAGGATCTGCGACGCTAAGCCTCCACGGACGGGTCGGCGGCATCGGGGTTGATCACCCCGAACAGCGCCGGAACGCGCGCATAGAACAGGCGGATCTTTTCCGCCTGCAGCAGCGCCAGGAGCTTGCCCGCCTCCTCGTCGGTGACGATGAACTCCACTTCCACCGTGAGCGTGCCGGCGAGCTCGAAGAAGTGACTCTCGTGCAGCACGTGGTGGCGGCCGAAGCCGGCCATGGCGCGAAAGGCTGAGCCGCCGCGGATGCCGAGCCCATTGGCCTGCTCGAGCAGCCACTCCCACACCAGGCGCCGCTGATGCCGCTGTCCCTCGTGAACGTAGAATCTCAGGAATGAGCCTTGCATAGGACGACCGTGCCGATGCCGGCAAACGTCATGAGGAACGATCCCGCCAGGTGCGCCGCGACCGCGCCCAGCGCCCACAGCGCCCGTCCCTGTTGCATGAGCGTCACGACCTCGGCGGAGAAGGTGGAGAAGGTCGTGAGCCCGCCGCAGAACCCGGTGATCACCAGCAGCCGCCACTCGGGGGCTACCGCCGAGTAGGTCGCGAAGAAGGCCACCGCAACCCCGACGACGTAGCCGCCGATCAGGTTGGCGGCCAGCGTGCCCGGCGGGATCGCGGGGAAGTGTGCATTCAGCGTCAGGCCGAGCCACCAGCGCAGCAGCGCGCCCAGGCTTGCCCCGAGGCTGATCGCAGCAATCAACTTCCACATAGGCCGTTGCTTGTACCTTATCGCCTGAGCGGCGCGCAACGGTTCGAGTATGCTCACGCCCCTCGTGAGTGCGCCCGTCGCGGGCGTGGAGAGAACCTCATGCGCAGCCTGCTGGTCCCCGCGGTGGCCGCAGCGCTCGCCGCGGCGCTGAGCGGCTGCTCGCAGCAGTCCCGGCAACACGCCTCCGACGAGCGCCTGGCCGCCATCTACCGCAGCGAGTGGCAGTGGCGCACCGACCAGCTGCCCGACGACGAGGACAGCACTCGCCCGGTCGCCGATCACCTGCCGAAGGTGGACGCGGCGACGCAGGACATGCGCCGCAAGTACTGGGAGGACGTGCTGCGACGGGTCGAGGCCATTGCGCGCGCGAGCCTGTCGGCGAAGGAGCAGGTCAACTACGACATCTACCGCGCGCAGATCGCGGTGCTGATCGCCAACCAGCGTTTCCGCGACTTCGAGATGCCGGCCAACTCCGACACGACCTTCTGGACCAATATCGGCTACACCGCGCGCCGCCCGTTCCGCGCCCTGGTGGATTACCAGCACTGGATCGCGCAGATGCGCGACATCCCACGTTACTTCCACGAGCAGATGCAGGAGATGCGCGCCGGCATGAGGCGCGGCTTCACTCCGCCGCGCGTCACCATGGCGGGACGCGACACCTCCATCACCGCGGTCACGGACGCAACCCCGGAGGCCAGTCTCTTCTACACCCCCTTCAGGGACATGCCGGGCATACCGGCCGCGAAGCAGGCGAGTCTGCGCGCGGATGCCCTCAGGACCATCCGCGAAGTGGTGCAGCCGGCGTACGTGGAGCTGCTGAAGTTCATGCGCACCGAGTACGTCCCGGGGATGCGCACTACACTGGCGGCGGCCGACCTGCCGGACGGCAGGAGCTACTATCGCGCCAAGATCCGTGAGTTCACGACGCTCGATCTGGATGCAGACGCGATCCATCAGCTCGGCGTTGCCGAGGTGCAGCGGCTGCATGAGGCGATGCTCGCCGCCATGCGCGAGACCGGCTTCGGGGGCGACTTCCCGGCGTTCCTCAGGTTCCTGCGCACCGACCCGCGCTTCTACGCCCGCTCGCCCGAGGAGCTGCTGATGCACGCCGCGTGGACGGCGAAACGCTTCGACGGCAAGGCGGCGCAGTTCTTCGGCTACCTGCCGCGGGCGCGCTTCGCCATCAAGCCGGTACCCGAGGACCTGGCGCCCTTCTATACCGCGGGGCGCGGCGGGGCAGGGATATATCTGCTCAATACCTACGACCTGCCGAGCCGGCCGCTTTACAACCTCACCGCCCTGACGCTGCACGAGTCCGCGCCCGGGCACGCCTTCCAGATACCCATCGCGATGGAGCACAAGGACCAGCCGATGTTCCGCCAGCTCACGTACCTCTCCGCCTACGGCGAAGGCTGGGCGCTGTATTGCGAGCAGCTCGGACTCGAGATGGGACTGTATGACACCCCCTACGAGCGCTTCGGCATGCTCGGCTACCAGATCTGGCGCGCCGCGCGCCTGGTCGTGGACACCGGCATTCACGCCCAGGGCTGGACGCGCGAGCGGGCGATCGAGTACTTCAGGCAGTACACCGCGCTCCCCGAGCGCGAGATCGACACCGAGGTGGATCGCTACATCGCCTGGCCGGGGCAGGCGCTGTCGTACTACCTGGGCGAGCGCGCGTTTCTCGACGCCCGTGCGCGCGCGGAGCAAGCGCTCGGCGAGCGCTTCAACGTGCGCGCCTTTCACGATGCGGTGCTGGAGCTCGGCTCGGTGCCGCTGCCGGTGCTGCAAGCCCGGGTCGACCGTTTCATTGCCGCAGGCGGGCGGGGGCCCTATCCGGACATGGAGTAGGGCCCGCGTTGGGGTTACGATACGGCGGTTTCCTGTTCGCGAAAGGAGTCGATATGAGACGCACGACATGGCTGGTGGCGATGGGTGCGGCACTCGCGATCGTGGCCGCTCAGGCCATCGCCCAGGCTTCGCATGAGAACAGCCAGCAGCAGAGGATGACGAGCTGCAACGCGGACGCGACAGCCAAGGGATTGAAGGGCGCCGAGCGCAGGACCTTCATGAAGAGCTGCCTGTCCGAGAAGAGCACGGCCGCCACCACCGGCGCCACTGCCGCGGCCTCGGGTGCGGCCGGCTCGGCCGCCGCGAAGGGCAGCACCCAGCAGGAAAAGATGAAGACCTGCAGCGCGGACGCCAGGAGCAAGGGCCTGAAGGGCGCCGACCGCAAGGCATTCATGAAGGATTGCCTGAGCGGCAGCACCGCTCACTAGCGCGCGCGGCACCCCGCCCGCGGTAGGGATTGAAGGGCCGGGCCCGGTCCGGCGTTGCGCGTTCGTATGCCTGCATGAGCGAGGCACAGCCATCCTTCGCCGCAGGCGGTTGCACCTGCCGCGCGGTGCGTTTTTCGCTCACCAGCCGGCCACTCATCGTGCATTGCTGTCATTGCCGCTGGTGCCAGCGCGAGAGCGGCGCTTCCTTTGCGCTCAACGCCGTGATCGAGGCCGATCGCGTGGTGCTCGTTCAGGGAAGTCCCGAGCTGGTGATGACGCCGAGCAACAGCGGCAAGGGCCAGAAGATCGCCCGCTGCCCGGCGTGCCGTGTGGCCCTGTGGAGCACCTACGCCGGCGCCGGGGATGCGCTGCGCTTCGTGCGCGTGGGCACGCTCGATGACCCGGATTGCCTTCAGCCCGACATCCACATCTACACGGAGTCGAAACAGCCCTGGGTCGTGATTCCGGCCGGCGCGCGCGCCGTGAGCCAGTACTACCGGCGCAGCGAGGTCTGGAGCGCCGAGAGTCTCGCGCGGCGCGAGCGGCTGCTCGGGTTGATCAAGGAGTCGCGCAGCGAGGTCTGGAGCGCCGAGAGTCTCGCGCGGCGCGAGCGGCTGCTCGGGTTGATCAAGGAGTCGAGGAGCTAAGGCGCAAGGGCACCCGGTGCGCCCCCCGGCGCCACGGTGCGTGCCGGCCGGTGAGCTGCGGGCGCCGACAGCGCGGCTGCGGATTTTGATATAGAAAATCTGCATATCTGAAGGGCAAAATACGATTATTCCTTGGGTGCCGCCCGCTCCTACAATCGCCAGCGCACCGAGCAAATCCACACAGGGATTCAGACCGAACGACGCACCCGGGATGCCCAGCGAAGTCCACCCGTACCCCTTCACCGGCCGCCAGCTCCCCTGCCTCGTCGGGGGCGAGTTCGTGCGCCAGGGACGCACGTTCGAGAACATCAATCCCGTCAACGGCGCCGCCGTCTGCACGGTCACCGAGGCGGATGATGCGCTCGTCGAGCGCGCGGTGCAGGCCGCGCGCGCCGCGCTGCGCGGGCCATGGGCGCGCCTGTCGATGCCCGAGCGCTGCGCGCTGCTGCGCAAGGTGGCGCAGTGCATCGAGCAGCGCTTCGCCGAGTTCGTGAGCGCCGAAATCGCCGACACCGGCAAGACGCTGCAGCAGGCGAGCTCGCTCGACATCCCGCGGGGAGCTGCCAACTTCCGCGCCTATGCGGATTTCGCGCTGGCGCGCGGCTCGGAGTGCTTCGAGATGGGCACGCCCGATGGCCGCGGCGCGCTCAACTACTCGGTGCACAAGCCCGTCGGCGTGGTGGCGATCATCGCGCCGTGGAACCTGCCGTTCCTGCTCATGACCTGGAAGGTCGCCCCGGCGCTGGCGTGCGGCAATGCCGTGGTCGCCAAGCCCTCCGAGGAGACCCCCTCCTCGGCGGCGCTGCTCGCGGAGGTGATGCAGGAGGCCGGCGTGCCGCCCGGGGTTTTCAACCTGGTGCATGGTTTCGGGGCCGGCTCCACCGGCGAGGCGCTGGTCCGTCACCCCGATGTGAATGCCATTGCCTTCACCGGTGAGTCGGCGACCGGGGCGGCCATCATGAGAAGCGCCGCGGACTCGGTGAAGGCGCTGTCTTTCGAGCTCGGCGGCAAGAACGCCGCCGTGGTGTTTGCAGACGCGGACTTCGAGACGGCCGTGAGCGGCACCATGCGCTCGGTGTTCTCCAACTGCGGGCAGGTGTGCCTGTGCTCCGAGCGCGTCTACGTAGAGCGCGCGATCTTCGAGCGCTTCGTGGAGGCGCTCAGCGCACGGGCGCGCGCGCTCAAGATCGGCGGGCCGTACGAGGGCGCGGACCTGGGACCGCTGATCTCGCGCGCGCACCGCGAGAAAGTTCTGTCCTACTACCGCCTGGCGCGCGAGGAGCACGGCGAAATCGTCTGTGGCGGCGGCGTGCCGGCCTTTGGTGATGAGCGCGATCGCGGCGCCTTCATCGAGCCGACCATCGTGCGCGGCCTCGCGGAAGGATCGCGCTGCGTCAAGGAGGAGATCTTCGGTCCCGTCTGCCACGTGGCGCCGTTCGATTCCGAAGAGCAGGCGGTGCAGCTGGCGAACGACACCCGCTATGGGCTGGCGGCTGCCGTGTGGACCTCGAATCTGCAGCGCGCCCATCGCGTAGCCCGGCAGCTGGAAGTGGGCATCGCCTGGGTCAATGACTGGTATCTGCGCGACCTGCGCACGCCCTTCGGCGGGGTGAAGCTCTCGGGCATCGGCCGTGAGGGCGGGGCGCACTCGCTCGGCTTCTTCTCCGAGCCCATGAACATCTGCGTGAAGCTCTAGGGGCGCTGGTGGCGGGATGGCGCGCATGAGGGCAGACGAGGCAGGCCGCGCCGCCGCGCGCGCGGACAGTGCCGTGGTTGCGGGCAAGGCGCGGCCGCGCGGGACTTTCCCGCACTTCCGCCGCGCCGGCGATTTCATCTTCGTGTCGGGCACCAGCGCCCGGCGGGCCGACGATTCCATCGCCGGGGCGCAGCGCGATGCCAGCGGCCGGACGGTACTCGACATTCGCGCCCAGACACGCGCCGTGCTGGAGAACATCCGCGACATTCTCGCCACTGCCGGCGCGAGCCTCGCCGATGTGGTCGAGGTGAGCAGCTATCTGGTGAGCATGGCCGACTTCAACGCTTACAACGAGGTCTACAGCGAGTTCTTCGGCTATGCGGGTCCGGCGCGCACCACCGTGGCGGTGGCGCAGCTGCCGCACCCGCAGCTGTTGATCGAGATCAGGGCGATTGCCTATCGCCCGGCGGGCCGGCCCGATGACGCACCGCCGGGCGCGGCCCCTTAAGGAGCTGTCATGAGGATGGTCGACATTCATACCCATTTTCTGCCGCGTACCTGGCCGGACCTCGCCGCGCGCTTTGGCACGCCGGACTGGCCGTGGCTGCGGCATTGCGGTGCGGGCCGGGCGATGCTCATGGTCGGTGAGCGGGAATTTCGCCCGGTTACTTCGGCCTGCTGGGACCCGGCGGTGCGACTCGAGGCCATGGATCGCGACGGCGTGGACGTGCAGATCATGTGCGCCACGCCGCTGCTGTTTTCCTATCAGCGGCCGCCGGCGCAGGGGCTCGAGTGCGCGCGCCTGTTCAACGATGCCGCGCGCGAGATCTGCGCTCACGCGCCGCGGCGGCTCAAGTCCCTGTGCCAGGTGCCGCTGCAGGATACCGAGCTCGCCTGCCGGGAGTTGAGCCGGGCGATGACCGAGGGCCACGTGGGCGTGCATATCGGCAACCATGTGGGCGCGCGCGACCTCAGCGACGCGGGGCTCATCACCTTCCTGCAGCACTGCGCCGCCGAGGGCGCGGCGGTGTTCGTGCATCCCTGGGACATGATGGCGCCGGAGCGCATGGCCAGGTACCAGCTCCCGTGGCTGGTGGCCATGCCGGCGGAAACGCAGCTGTCGATCCTGTGGCTGATCCTGTCGGGCGCCTTCGAGCGCCTGCCGCGCTCGCTCAAGCTGTGCTTCGCGCACGGCGGCGGCAGCTTTCCTTACCTACTCGGGCGCGTCGACAATGCCTGGCGCAACCGCGACGTAGTGCGCGAGGACTGCCCGCGTCTGCCGTCCTCCTACGTCGACCGGTTCCACGTCGACGCGGCTGTGTTCAGCGGCGACGCGCTCGCGTTTCTGGTCAAGATCATGGGCGAGGACCGCGTCATGCTCGGTTCCGACTACCCCTTCCCGCTCGGGGAGCAACAGGTCGGCAGCCTCATCCGCTCCCACGAGGCGCTGCCGGTGCCAACCCGCGAGAAGCTCCTGCACGAGAACGCCAGCGCTTTCTTTGGCCTCGATGCCGGACGGATCGCCGTGAGCGGCGCAGCGGCCGTGCGCCGCAGCGCCTGAAGCAGCGCACCGGGCAGCGCCGAGGAGACAGCGGCATGGGCGAGCGCTGCGCGTTGGTCGTCCCGAACGCCTATTCCACGCGCAGCGTCGCCTTCATTGTCGGATGCAGCACGCATGCGTAAGCGAATTCGCCCGCCTTCCTGGCCGTGTACTGCCACGATCGTCCCGGGGCAATCTCGTGGGAATCGAATGACTTGCCCTCCGCCGTTACGGTGTGCGGGAACGGATCGCGGTTGACCCAGACAATCGTGTCGCCGGCTTTGACCGTGAGGACCTGCGGATCGAACCGCAGACTATCGATCACCACCGTATGCGTCGTGGTCCTCGGGCCCGCAGTAGCCGCAGCCCAGCGCTCGCCGGGCGGCAGGCCGAGCGTCGAGGCGGTCGCGAGCGCAATCAGGAGCGGCCTGACGGTCGCCCTGAAGCACAGCATCAGCTCTTCCCGGCAAGGGGTGCCTGAATCCTCTTTGCGTGCTCGAGATGCGCTACAAATGCCGGCCGAACCTTCACCAACAGGGCCTTGAGCTCTGCGTTCTTCGCGCTCGGGATCAAGACCTTATCCATGGCCTCCAGAACCTGCTCGTGATAGGCGACCTCGTGATCCACGTAGGCCTTGTCGAACGCGGCACCTTCCAGGCCCTTGAGGTTGCGCAGATTCTGCTCACCACCCGACTTCAGGCTCTGGCTGGTCGGATTGTCCTGCGGCGTCACCTTGAGCTTCGTTACCAGCTCGACCGCCGATTTGTTGACTCCGGTGTGATCAACGATCATGCGCTTGGCGAACTCCTTGACGTCCTTGGTGTGCGACCTCGAGGCGGCAAGCTTGCCCGCGTCGATGTCGACCTGGTTCGCCGTGACCACGATGGCGGCAATCTGTGCGTCGTTGGGCTCCTCGGCGGCCACCGCTGCGGTCGTGAGGCACAGGCTTGTCGCAATGACGACACCAATCATTCTCATGAGTAAACTCCTCGGTACGGGCATTAGATGCGGCGGGGCTGCGCTGCGTTTCCAGCAGTCGCCGCGGCCGCGAGCGCCCGGCGCTGCGCGAGGACTCCCGCGACGACACGATCGCACCGTTCGCCCCCGAACTTGAAGACATCGCCGGTCGCCAGGTCGAGCTCACCTGCCAGCGACTCGCGCAGCATCCCGCGGGCCCGGAACAAACGCGACCGCACGGTCGCTTCGGGGATCGAAAGACACGCCGCGGTCTCGGCCACCGACAGCTCCTCGAGCTCCCGCAAAGCGAACACACTACGAAATGCCACCGGCAGCTCGTCGATCTTGCGCTCCAGCAGGCGCCGCATGTCCGTTCGCGTGGTGGATTGCTCCGGCGACTCGGCGGATTCCTCGGGCACAGCGTACGCTGCGCCGCGGGGCGCGTCGGGTCGCATTTCGTTGAGGTGCACGACGATTCTGTCGCGGTGACGCTTGCGTCGAAGCGCGAGCGCCTTGTTGATCACGATGCGCGTCAGCCACGTCGAGAGCTTTGCGTCGGCGCGAAAGTCGGCGATGTGGCGATACGCGGTGAGATATGCTTCCTGCAGAACATCCTCGGCGTCAGCGGCGTCCTTGAGAATGGCGCGCGCAACACGAAAGAGCCTGCTGTTGTTGCGGCGCATCAAGAATTCGAACGCGCCTTCGTCGTCACGCCCGATGCGCCGTGCAAGCTCTGCATCGTGGACCGAAGCGTCTGACAGGAGGGGCGACGAGGACATGGGGACTTCGCTGTGGGAGCAACACATTAGATGCCCCAGCCGGCACCGGGGTTCCGGGAAAGCTCGGCACCCCGGCCCCGAGCTGCGAAAGAGCGGTGCATGACCTCGATACGACTCGAGCGCTGGATCGCGCGAAAGTTCCGCCTGCGCCACGTCGAGCTGATCGCCGCCCTCTACGAGTGCCGCAGCATCCTCAAGGCCTCCAGGCGCCTGAGCCTCACCCAGCCGACTCTCACCAAGGCGCTGCAGGACGTGGAGGCGACGCTCGGCCTGCCGCTGTTCGAGCGCAGCAACCGCGGGCTCGAGCCGACCCCGTACGGGGAAATCTTCGCACGGCACGCCAAGATCGTGCTGGCGCAGCTGCGGCACGCGGCCGAGGAGCTGGAGAGCCTGCGCGTCGGCTACAGCGGCAAGGTTACGGTGGGCACGCTGCTCGCCGCTTCCGCCAGCATCCTGCCCGATGCCATTGCGCGGCTGAAGATCGAGCGGCCCGGGGTCGCCATCAGCGTCGTGGTCGGCACCTATGACATCCTCGTGCCCTCCCTCCTGGTCGGCGATCTGGATATGGTGCTCGGGCGCCTGCCCGAGGAGGGCCGCAGCAGTGCGCTGCTGTACGAGGAGTTCTACGCCGAGCCGATCTGCCTGGTCACGCGGCCGGGGCACCCGCTGCAGCGCAAGCGCCGGCTCGGGCTGCGCGACCTGGTGAACGAGGCGTGGCTGCTGCCGTTGCCGGAGACCACGCTGCGGCGGCAGATCGAGCGCGCGTTCCTCGAGGCACACGCGCCGCTGCCCAGGAACGTGATCGAATCGGTGTCGATCCTCACCAATCGTGTGTTGCTGCGCAAATCCGACTCGATCGGCGTCATGCCCTATCACGTGGCGCTGGATGACGTGGAGCACAAGCTGCTGTCGATCCTGCCGGTGAAGCTCAAATCCATGGAAACTCCGGTGGGCGCCATCCTGCGTGCGCCCGGCAACCTGCCGCCCGCGGCCACGGCGCTGCTCGAGTGTCTGCGACTCGCGGCCCGGGATGTGCCATCGCCACGCGCACGACCATGATCGCCTTCGTGAGAGAAGTGGGGGAATCGCTCGCGCGCTGTGAGCTCACTCATCTGGCGCGTGCTCCGATCGACGTGCCGCAGGCGCGGCGCCAGCACGCGCAGTATGTTGCCGCGCTCACCGCGCTCGGCTGCCGCATCGAGTGGTTGCCGCCGCTCGCCCAGCACCCCGACGGGGTATTCGTCGAGGATACCGCGGTGCTGGTGCCGGAAGTCGCGCTCATCACGCGGCCCGGCGCCGCCTCGCGTCGCGAGGAAGTCGAGAGCGTCGCCGCCGTGCTCGCGCGGCACGTGCCGGTGCGGCGGGTGAGCGATCCGGCCTGCCTCGAGGGAGGCGACGTGCTGCGGATCGACCGCACGCTGTATGTCGGGGCAACCGGGCGCACCAATGCGGCCGGCGTTGCACAGCTCGCGGAAGGCTTGCGACCCTTCGGCTACGCGGTGCGCGAGGTCGCGCTGCGAGGGTGCCTGCACCTGAAGAGCGCCTGCACCTTCATTGCCCCGGACGTGCTGCTGGTGAACCCTTCGTGGACCGATCCAAAGGCGTTCGATGTGGGCGTCGTCATCGCGGTGGATCCGCACGAGCCGTTCGCGGCCAACACCCTGACGCTGCGCGGGCTCACCCTGGTGAGCAGCGCCTATCCGCGCACGCAGCGCGCTCTGGAGGCAGCCGGAATCGCCACCCGTGCCGTGGAGGTGGGTGAGCTGCACAAGGCGGAAGCGGCGCTCACCTGCATGAGCCTGCTGTGGGAGCCCCGGGGCGCACTCAACTCGCCGTGATGGCGCGCAGCGCCTCGAGGAACGCACTCACCTCGGGCTCCGTGCCGATCGTGATCCGGCACCAGTTCTCGTAGGGCGCAAACAGCCTGCCGACGAGAATGTTGCGCGCGCGCATGAGCCCGGTGAAACGCGCCAGCGGCATGCCGGTGTCGAAGAACACGAAATTGCCCTGCGGCTCGGCGTAGCGCAGCCCGAGGCGCGCCAGCTCGGTGGTGATGCGGGTGCGGCTCGCGATGATCCGCCGGCGGCACTCGGCGAGGAAGACGCGATCGCCGAGGCTGGCGCGCGCCGCGTGCACCGCCAGGATGTTCGGCGTGGACATGCGGGTAGCCGCCAGCGCGGCAGCCAGATCCGGCCGGGCGATGGCGTAGCCGCAGCGCAGGCCCGCCATGCCATGGATCTTGGAGAACGTCCTGAGCACGACCACACGGTGGCTGGTTGCGACCAGATCGGCGACCGAAGCCACGTCGGCTCCGACGGTGAAGTCCATGTAGGCTTCGTCGACGATCGTGATGAGGCGCTCGGGCAGCGCCGCCACGAACGCGCGTACCTCGCTCGCGCCCAGGGCCGTGCCGGTGGGGTTGTTGGGATTGCAGATGTAGATGGCGCGCGTGCGCTCGGAGACCGCCGCGTGCATGGCCGGCAGGTCGTGACGGAGGGCGGCATCGACCGGCACGAATTTCAGCGTCGCGCCCCGCAGGCGCGCATAGTCGGGCAGCTCCGCGTAGGTGGGGGCGGCCGCGATGATCTCCCCGCCGTCACGCCCGCACAGCAGACCGAGCGCGCACAGCAGCTCACCCGAGCCGGTGCCGGTGACGATGCAATCCGCGCCGACGTCCTCGTGTCTGGCGAGCGCCTCGACGAGCGCCTGGATCTCGGCGTCGGCGGGATAGCGGCACCCTCGGGCGATCGAGCGGCTCACGGCGAGCCGCGCCGCCGGGGAGGGTCCGTAGGGATTCTCGTTCCAACACAGCACCATGGGCGTCTCGCCGGCAGCCGCCTCCTTGCCGGCGGCGCGCAGCGCGGCGCCCGGTCCGGCAAGCAGCAGGGCGGAGGCGGTCAGCAGCTCACGGCGGCTCAAGCTCATGGCGGTGCTCCCCTTGTCAGGCAACAGAAAATACACTGCGGGCGTCAGCACGGCTACGCGCATGCGCGGCGCTTCGCGCAAGCGGGCCTCGATTTGCAAGGCCCGGAGCGCCCGAGCTTTTCCTGAAGTCGCGGCTTGAAGCCGCCTGCCGGCTGAAGGGAGGGCTGGCAGGGCACGCCCGAGCGCATGCGCGCCCGGCGTGGACACAGTTCAAGTCGCGACGCTAGACTGCCGCTCGTGTCTGCCAAGCAACGATCGCCGACTGTGAAGATGGGTGGGCCCACCGAGCTGGTGTTGGAGCGCGCCGACGGCAGTCAGCACTCCATCCATCCGCTGTGGCTGCGCGAGCGCTGCAGGGATCCGGCCAGCATCGATCTGCAGACGCAGCAGCGGCTGCAGGATCCGTCGGACTTCGATATCGAGCTCGCGCTAGTGGCGGTGTCGCAGCCGCTGCCGGGTACTTACCGGATCAAATTCAGCGACGGACATGAAGCGAGTTTCAACGCCGAGGAGATCCTCGCGGAAGCGGCGCTCACGCCCACCAGCCACGATTGCCCCGCGCCGCGGCTATGGGACGGCACGCTCGCCGAGCTGCCGCGGGCGCGCTGGCGCGCCGACCCGGGCGCGGCCGAGCTGAGCTCGTGGCTGGAAGCATTCCTGACTCTCGGATTCGTGGTCTTCGAGGGCGTGCCCACCGAACCGGGCATGGTGCTCAAGCTGGGTGCGATGTTCGGGTTCACGCGCGAGACGAATTTCGGTGCGCTGTTCAACGTGCGCTCGACACCCAATGCCAACGACCTCGCATACACCTCGCTGGCACTCGATCCGCACACCGACAATCCCTATCGCGCGCCGGTACCCGGGATCCAGCTGCTGCATTGCCTGGTGAATGAGACCAGCGGCGGCCTGTCCACGCTGGTGGACGGCTTCGCCGCGGCGCAGGCCTTGCGCGAACGCCATCCGCAGGCGTTCGCGCTTCTCGCCAGCACGCCGGTGCGGTTCAAGTACCTCGACGTCGACGCCGAGCTGACCGCGAGCGCACCGCTCATCGAGCTGGACCTCGGTGGTGATCCCAAGGCCATTCACTTCAGCCCGCGGCTGGACTTCGTGCCGCTGTTTGCGCGCGAGCGCCTCGACGCCTACTACCGCGCGCGGCAACTGTTCGACCACCGCCTGCGGGCGCCGGATTTCGCGATCCGCTTTCTGCTCAAGGCCGGCGATCTGGTGATGTTCGACAATTGCCGGCTGCTGCACGGGCGCACCGCCTTCGATCCGTCCGAAGGCTTGCGTCATCTGCAGGGCTGCTACATCGATAGCGACGGACCGCGCAGCCTCTATCGCGTGCTGCGCCGCCGCCGCGCTCAGTCATCCGCCGAGAGGCGCAGCGCGTGAGCAGGATCGTGAGCTTCCGGCGGATGCAGGACGGCACCAGGGAGGACTATCTGCTGCTGGATGAGTCCGAGCGGACGTATGCCCTCGGCCTGGGCGGGCGCGTGCTCGAGAGCCTGCGCAAGCTCGATCACTCCGTCGAAGGTTATCCGGTCAGCCGGCTGCGGCATTGTCTTCAGGCCGCCACCCGCGCCATGAAGGACGGGGCCGACGAAGAGATGATCGTGGCGGCGCTCATTCACGACATCGGCGATGAGCTGGCGCCCTACAACCACGCCGAGCTCGCGGCGGCGATACTGCGCCCCTACGTGCGAGCGGAAGTGAGCTGGATCGTGGCGCAACACGGTCTGTTCCAGAACTACTATTACGTGCATCACTTCGGCGGTGATCGCAACGCTCGCGAGCGCTGGCGCCACCATCCGTGGTACGAGGCCTGCGTGCACTTCTGCGCCGCCTGGGACCAGTGCTCCTTCGATCCGGACTATCCGACCGAGGAGCTCGCCACCTTCGAACCCGTGCTGCGGCGGATTTTCGCGCGCACGCCGCACGACCCGCGCTACTTCAGCGCCGCTTGAGGGCACTGCTCCTGCCGAGTGACGGCTGCTGAAGCGCCGCAACGCCTTAGATCGCCAGCGCGATCAGCAGCACATTGGCGAAGGGAGTGCCGTGGCTCATGGGCTCGGCGCGGCTGTCGAAGCGGCACTCGTACAGCAGCTCGCGCCACTGCTCGATGCTGCGGCAATGCAGAGCCGCCGCGCCGCGACCGCGCGCCCGCATGATCAGACCGTCGACCCAGCGGGTGAAGCGAAAGCGCACACCGCCGCTGGCATCGCCCACGCGTAGCAGCAGCAAGCCCCCCGGCGGCAGCGCGGCGCGCACCCTCTGCAGCACCTCGCGCTGCGATTGCGCGGGGAGGTAGTGCAGCACATCCAGCATGACCACCGCGTCGGCGCTGCCGAACGGCGCGCTGCGGATGTCCGCCTGCAGCACGTCACAGTCGGGTCCGAGCGCGAGGCGCGCCCGCGCGACCTCGTCCGCCATGATCTCTATGCCGCGCATCGATTGGGGGCGGGGCGCCGGCGGCCAGGCCGCCGGCCAGATGCCGCGCTCGTAACAGTGCGCGGCGGCCTGCAGCCAGGCAGCCAACAGTCCCTGGCCGCAGCCCAGGTCGAGGATGCGTGCCCGTCCGCGCAGCAGGCCCAGTTCCAGTAGCGCGCGAAATACCGGGTCACCGCGCAGCTTGCCGCGTGCAAAGTAATACGCGAAGCGCCCGGCCCGGCGATACGGTTCGCAGGCCCGCTCGAGCAGCAGGCCGCGCAAGGAGCCCCAGTCGCAGCTCGCAACTGTGGCGCTCACGCCACCGCCTTGGCGGGCGCCCGGCCCCGGATCGGGCCCCGGACCGAATTCGCGCCGCAGGTCGCGGGCGCCTCAGGCACCTGAATTCCTCCCCGGCCGGCACGATGCATGCGTGAGTCCATCCGAGCTGTTTTTGGCGCGTTCCGCGCGCTTGGTTTTGTGAGGATACTCCTTGCGCCAGAACGGCCTTCTGCTATGTTCCCGCTTTCGGCTGGGATCAGGTGGACGTTGGGATTTGAGGGTTGCAGGGAGCCCGCCTCGAGGGGCGGGTCTGGAGATGCTCCGTGGCGCTGAGCGATCGTGCGCGCGGAGGCGCCGCAGTCGTTCCGGCTGCGCGCACGCGGCATCTCCGCCCCCGGCCGCTTGACTCGCTTGGGCTGACGCTGCCTCGCGCCCTGCGCGCAAACCGCATCCGTCGCCCGCCGCGAACCGCCGTTTCTGACCACCCGCTGTAAGCCGATCCGGCAGCGCCCCGTGCGGGGTGCGGTCCATTCTGGAGCCTGCTGATGGAAACGCAAGTACGTGAGCGCCGCAGGCGCAAGTCCAATGGCCGGCTCGGCACCGAGGCGAAGAGTCTCGACCAGCGCAAGCTCCTGCGGGTGCTGCAGGCGGTGCGCGACGGGGATTTCTCGGTTCGGCTCGCCAGCGATCAGACCGGGCTTGCGGGCAAGGTAGCCGATACCTTCAACGAGATCGTGGCCTCCAATGAGCGCCTGGCGCGCGAGCTGGAGCGTGCCGGGCAGATCGTCGGCAAGGACGGCAAGCCCCGTCACCGCATGGCGAGCGAGCGGCGCTCCGGTGCCTGGGGCGCGATGGAAGCCTCGGTGAATACCCTCATCGACGACCTGCTGTGGCCGACGGCGGAAGTCACGCGCACCATTTCGGCGGTCGCCAAGGGCGACCTGCAGCAGACCATGAACCTGGTCGTGGATGGGCGCGCGCTCAAGGGAGAATTCCTCAGATCCGCCACGATCGTCAACACGATGATCGAGCAGATGAGCGCCTTCACCTCCGAGGTCACGCGCGTCGCGCGCGAGGTGGGCACCGAGGGCAAGCTCGGCGGGCAGGCCGCAGTGCCCGGCGTCGCCGGCACCTGGAAGGACCTGACCGACAGCGTCAACTCGATGGCCAGTAACCTCACCGGCCAGGTCCGCAACATCTCCGAAGTGACGATCGCGGTCGCCAACGGCGACCTGTCCCGCAAGATCACGGTCGATGTACGCGGCGAGATCCTGCAGCTGAAGGAGGCCATCAACACGATGGTCGACCAGCTGCGCTCGTTTGCCTCGGAAGTGACGCGCGTGGCGCGCGAGGTGGGCACCGAAGGCAAGCTGGGCGGGCAGGCGATCGTTTCCGGCGTGGCCGGCACCTGGAAGGACCTCACCGACTCCGTCAATGCGATGGCGACCAATCTGACCGGCCAGGTCCGCAACATCGCGGAAGTGACGACCGCGGTCGCGCGCGGCGACCTGTCGCGCAAGATCACCGTGGACGTGAAGGGCGAGATCCTCGAGCTGAAGAACACCATCAACACGATGGTGGATCAGCTCAACGGCTTCGCGGCGGAAGTGACGCGCGTGGCGCGCGAGGTGGGCACCGAAGGCAAGCTCGGCGGCCAGGCCGTGGTGCCGGGCGTCGCCGGTACCTGGAAGGATCTCACCGACAACGTCAACTCCATGGCCGGCAATCTGACCGGCCAGGTCCGTAACATCGCGGAAGTCTCCACCGCCATCGCGAGCGGCGACCTGTCGCGCAAGATCACGGCGGATGTGAAGGGCGAGATCCTGCAGCTCAAGGAGACCATCAATACGATGGTCGATCAGCTGCGCTCGTTTGCCTCGGAAGTGACGCGCGTGGCGCGCGAGGTGGGCACCGAAGGCAAGCTGGGCGGCCAGGCCGTGGTGCCGGGCGTCGCCGGCACCTGGAAGGATCTCACCGACAGCGTGAACTCCATGGCCGGTAACCTCACCGGCCAGGTGCGCAACATCGCGGAAGTTGCCACCGCCATCGCCAACGGGGACCTGTCGCGCAAGATCACCGCGGATGTCAAGGGCGAGATCCTGCAACTGAAGAAGACCATCAACACCATGGTCGATCAGCTCAACGGGTTCGCCGCGGAGGTGACGCGCGTGGCGCGCGAGGTCGGTTCCGAAGGCAAGCTGGGCGGTCAGGCGGTGGTGAAGGACGTCAGCGGCGTGTGGAAGGATCTCACCGACAAGGTCAACTCGATGGCGAGCAATCTGACCGGTCAGGTCCGCAATATCGCCGAAGTGGCGACCGCCATCGCACGCGGCGACCTGTCGCGCAAGATCACGGTGGACGTGCGCGGGGAGATCCTGCAGCTGAAGGAGACCGTCAATACGATGGTCGATCAGCTCAACAGCTTCGCCGCCGAAGTGACGCGCGTGGCCCGCGAGGTGGGCACCGAGGGCAAGCTGGGTGGCCAGGCCATCGTGCCGGGCGTCGCGGGTACCTGGAAGGACCTGACCGACAACGTCAACTCGATGGCCCGCAACCTCACCGGCCAGGTGCGCAACATCGCCGAGGTCTCGACCGCCATCGCGCGCGGCGACCTGTCGAGCAAGATCACGGTGGACGTGAAGGGCGAGATCCTGCAGCTGAAGGAAACCATCAACACGATGGTGGACCAGCTCAACGGCTTCGCGGCGGAAGTGACCCGCCTGGCGCGTGAGGTCGGCACCGAAGGCAAGCTCGGTGGACAGGCGCTGGTGCCCGGCGTCGCCGGCACGTGGAAGGATCTCACCGACAACGTGAATGTGATGGCGAACAACCTCACCAACCAGGTGCGCGGCATCGTGAAAGTGGTGACCGCGGTCGCCAACGGCGACCTGCGCCAGCGCCTCACGGTCGAGTCCAAGGGCGAGGTCAACGCGCTGGCCGACACCATCAACAGCATGACCGATACGCTGGCGATCTTCGCCGACCAGGTCACCAGCGTGGCGCGTGAAGTCGGCGTCGAGGGACGTCTCGGGGGTCAGGCCCACGTCCCGGGGACGGCCGGAACGTGGAAGGATCTCACGGCGAACGTGAACCTGCTGGCCGCCAATCTCACCAACCAGGTGCGCGCGATCGCCGAGGTGGCCACCGCCGTGACCAAGGGCGACCTGACCCGCTCGATCCAGGTGGAGGCGCGCGGCGAGGTCTCGGAGCTCAAGGACAACATCAACGCGATGATCGGCAACCTGCGCGTGACCACCGAGCGCAACACCGAGCAGGACTGGCTCAAGACCAACCTCGCGAAGTTCAGTCGCATGATGCAGGGACAGCGCGACCTGGTGACGGTGGGCAAGCTGCTGCTGTCCGAGCTTGCGCCGCTGGTCAACGCCCAGCAGGGAATCGTTTACGTCATGGACAGCGCGAACCGCGCGCCCTGCCTCAAGGAGCTCGCCAGCTACGCCGACGCACCCGCCGACAGCCGCGAGCCGCGCCGCTACCACCTGGGCGAGGGGCTGGTGGGTCAGGCGGCCGCCGACCGGCAGCGCCTGCTGCTGACGGATATTCCACCGGATTCCATCCAGCTGCGCGGCGGGCTGCTGAGCGCCCGGCCGCACCATGTCATCGTCCTGCCGGTGTTGTACGAAGGACAGGTCAAAGCCGTGCTCGAGCTGGCATCGCTCGGGGGCTTCACGGCCTCGCACCTGGCGTTTCTCGAGCAGCTGACCGGCAGCATCATCGGCGTGGTGTTGAATACCATCGAGGCGACGATGCGCACCGAGGGTCTGCTGACGCAGTCGCAGCAGCTCGCCGGCGAGCTGCAGTCGCAGCAGACCGAGCTGCAGCAGACCAACGCCGAGCTGGCCAGCAAGGCGAAGCTGCTCGCGGAGCAGAACGTGGAGGTCGAGCGCAAGAACCAGGAAATCGAGCTCGCCCGGCGGGCGCTCGAGGAGAAAGCGGCGGAGCTCGCGCTCACCTCGCGCTACAAGTCGGAGTTCCTGGCGAACATGTCGCACGAGCTGCGCACACCTCTCAACAGCATCCTGATTCTCGGCCAGCAGCTCGCGGAGAACGCGGACGGCAACCTGTCGTCCCGGCAGGTCGAGTTCGCCACGACGATTCACGGCGCCGGGACCGACCTGCTCAACCTCATCAGCGACATCCTCGATCTGTCCAAGATCGAATCGGGCACGGTCACGGTCGAGTGTGAAGACCTGCTGTTCACACACCTGCGCGAGACCATCGAGCGCAATTTCCGCCACGAGGCGGACGCGCGCCACCTGTCCTTCACGGCGGACTTCGATACGCGCCTGGGAAGGGCGATCACCACCGACTCCAAGCGCCTGCTGCAGGTATTGAAGAATCTGCTCTCCAACGCGCTCAAGTTCACCGAGCGCGGCGGCGTGCGCCTGCACGTGGGTGTCGCCACCGTCGGCTGGAGTCCCGAGCATCCGATCCTGCGGGAGGCTCCCTCGGTGGTCGAGTTCTCCGTCAGTGATACCGGCATCGGCATACCCCCGGAGAAGCAGCGGATCATATTCGAGGCTTTCCAGCAGGCCGATGCGGGCACCGCCCGCAAGTACGGCGGCACGGGTCTCGGACTGGCCATCAGCCGCGAGCTGGCGCACCTGCTGGGCGGGGAGATCCGCCTGAGCAGCATCTCCGGCAGCGGCAGCACCTTCACCCTGTATCTGCCGCTTTCCTACCTGGGCCCGGCCTATAACAGGGCCGTGGCCCGGGATCCGGTCACGGCTGCGGCCGCGGTGGCTGTATTTCAACCGGTGGTGCTGCCGGTGCGGCAGGAGCAGATCGCGGACGATCGGGAAGACCTGCAGCCGGACGACGCGGTGCTGCTGGTGGTGGAGGACGACCCGCATTACTGCCGCATCCTGCTCGATCTCGCGCGCCAGCGGGGATTCAAGATCCTGCTGGCGAGGACCGGCGCCGATGCGCTCACCCTGGCGCACAAGTACCGCCCGAGCGCCGTGTCGCTCGACGTGTTCCTCCCGGACATGCTGGGTTGGACGGTGCTCACTCAGCTCAAGCGCAGCCCCGAAACCCGCCATATCCCGGTTCAGGTCCTGACCATCGAGGAGGAGCGCCAGTACGGGCTCGAGCGCGGCGCCTTCCAGTTCATCACCAAGACCGTCACCACCGACGAGCTCGAAGCCGCTTTCGACCGGCTCAAGAGCTTCACCGCATCCCGAGTGCGGCGGCTGCTGGTGGTCGAGGACGATCCGGCCGAGCAGTTGAGCGTCACCGAGCTGCTCGGACACAGCGACCTGGAGATCACCACGGCCGCTACCGGCGCCGCGGCGCTCGCGGCCCTGCGCGAGGGCAGCTTCGACTGCGTGGTTCTCGATCTGCGCCTGCCGGACATGTCCGGCTTCGAGCTGCTCGCCCGGGTGCAGCAGGACGGTGAACTGCGGCGCACGCCGGTCGTGGTCTTCACCGGGCGCGAGCTGACCGACGCGGAGGAAACCGAGCTGCGCAAGGCCGCCAAGAGCATCGTGCTGAAGGGCGTGCGCTCCCCGGAGCGGCTGCTGGACGAGACGGCCCTGTTCCTGCACCGGGTGATCGCCGATCTGCCGGAGGCGAAGCAGCACATGATCGAGGCGCTGCACGAGAGCGACGAGCCCCTCAGCGGCCGCAAGGTGCTGGTGGTCGACGACGATATCCGCAACATCTTCGCGCTCAACAGCCTGCTCGAGCGCCACAGCATGCAGGTGATCACGGCAACCAACGGCCAGGAGGCGATCAAGCTGGTCGAGAGCACCGAGGATCTGTCGCTGGTGCTGATGGATGTCATGATGCCGGAAATGGACGGCTACGAGACCATGCGCCGCATCCGCAGCAAGCATCAGTTCCGGCTGCTGCCGATCATCGCCCTCACCGCCAAGGCCATGAAGGGCGACCGCGAGAAGTGCCTGGAAGCGGGGGCTTCGGACTACGTCGCCAAGCCGGTGAACACCGAGCAGCTGCTGTCTCTGGTACGGACGTGGCTGCACCGCTAGGGTGAGGGATCCGGGGGACGCTAGCGGCATGGAGGTCAGTGAGAAAGTCAACATCCTGCTGGTTGATGACCAGCCTGCGCGGCTGCTCACTTACCAGTCGGTGCTGAGCGAGCTGGGGCAGAACCTGGTATGCGCTCGCTCGGGGCTCGAGGCGCTGGACAAGCTCATGCGCGAGGAATTCGCCGTGGTGCTGCTCGATGTCAGCATGCCGGAAATGGACGGTTTCGAGGCGGCGCGGCTGATCCACGAGCATCCGCGCTTCGAGAAGACTCCCATCATCTTCGTCACCGGCGTGCACATCAACGACCTCGACCGCCTCAAGGGCTACAAGGTCGGGGCGGTCGACTACGTGTCCATACCGGTGGTGCCGGAAATACTGCGCAGCAAGGTCGCCGTGCTGGTCGAGCTGTACTGCAAGCGCCGCGAGCTGCGCGAGCTGAACCGCAATCTCGGGTTGGCGAACCAGCGCCTGGCCGAGGCCAACACGACGCTGCAGGCGGAGAAGACCCGCGAGCTCGAAGCCTTCAATGCCACCCTGCAGCGCGCCAATGCGGAGCTCGAAGGCGCGAACCGCGCGCTGCAGAGCGAAGTTGCGGAGCGGGCCCGGGCGGAACAGGCCTTGAAAGAGGCGGACCGCCACAAGGACGAGTTCCTCGCGATGCTCGCGCACGAGCTGCGCAATCCGCTGGCGCCGATTCTGAGTGCCGTACAGCTCATGCGCATGAAGCCGGTGACCGACCCACAGCTGAGCTGGTCGCGCGACGTGATCGAGCGGCAGCTCTCGCACCTGACGCGCCTGGTCGACGACCTGCTCGACGTGGCGCGCATCACGCGCGGCAAGATCAACCTGTCGCGCGAGCCGATCGAGCTGCCGACGCTGATCGCGCGCGCCGTCGAGATCGTGCAGCCCTTGATACAGGAGCGCGGGCACCAGCTCACGACCGAGATTCCCGATGGGACGCTCAGGGTCGATGCCGACCCGCTGCGTCTCACGCAGGCCTTGGGCAACGTGCTGGGCAACGCGGCCAAATACACCGAGCGGGGCGGGCGCATCAGTCTCGGCGTCCGCCGCCAGGGGGCGGAGGTCGAGATCCGGGTGCGCGACAACGGCGTCGGCATTCCCGCGGAGGTGCTGCCCAGGATCTTCGACCTGTTCACCCAGCTCGACCGCCACTCGCATCACCCGCACAGCGGTCTCGGGATCGGGCTCGCCCTGGTGCGCCGGCTGCTGCAGATGCACGGCGGGACCATCAGCGCGCACAGCGAGGGCGCCGGCCTGGGGAGCGAATTCGTGATCCGGCTGCCGCTGCTGCTCGAGGCGACGCAGTCCACGAACGGCGGGCCGTCCGCCGCAACCGAAGAGCCGGCGCCGGTGCGTCGCCGCATACTGGTCGCGGACGACAACGTCGACGCGCTACAGACTCTGGCCACGGTCCTGGAGCTGGGTGGCCACGAAGTCTTCAGCGCCGCCAACGGGAGCCTCGCGCTCGAGTCCGCCGAGCGGCACCTGCCCGAAGTGGCGCTGCTCGATATCGGCATGCCGCTGCTCGACGGCTATGAGGTCGCGCGGCGCATCCGCGCGCAGGCGTGGGGCAAGCGGATCACTCTGGTGGCGCTCACCGGATGGGGCCAGGACTCGGACCGCCGCCGCTCGCGGGAGGCGGGCTTCGATTCGCATCTGGTCAAGCCGCTCGACCTCGCGAAACTGACCGAGCTGCTGGCGCGCCTGCCCGCCAGCGCTGCGGCGGCGGATGAGACCCCCGGGCGCCAACTCAACTCCTGACCGCCTATCCGCCATCCGCGGGAGTGCGAGCGGCCCGCGCACGACCCACGAGATACCCGGCCGCAAACGGCAGACCCAGCACCACGATGGCGAGCACGCCGAGCAGCAGCAACACCTCGCGGGCGAGCCGGCGCACCTGCTCGCCGGTGGCTTTCACCACCTGATCGGCGATCCTGGCCGCGTCCCGGGCGAGAGAGGCGCGCTCGGCGTCGGCCGCCAGCACCACCGCTTCGCGCTCGCCGCGCACGTCCGCCGCCAGCGCGGCGCGCTCGCTGCGCAGCGTCTCGAGGATCGAGGCCGCAGATGAATCGACCCGTCGCAGCAGATCGACCACGCTCTCACGGACATCGGCGACCGCCTCGTGCAGCAGCTGTGGTGCGCTCTCCGCCGCTGCGGATAGTTTGGCGAGGCGCTCGTCGAGCTGCGTGAGCGCGGCGTGGATGTCGCCGTGCGAGTAGCCCGACTCGCGCAGCGCCAGCTCGGTCCGCCACAGGGTCTGCAGCGTGAGCGCCTCGGTCGCGATCCTGGTGCGATCGGAGACATCCTCCATCGCCTCGGGAATCGTACCGATCGAGTCGACCAATCTGCTGCCGGCGCCGCGTTTCTGACTCCACAGCTCCACGACCGAGGCGCGTACGAACCGCAGATCCCGCAAGGGATGCTCGTGCGTGTAGCTCGCGACGAATTGCTGATACTGCGCAAATTCACCGGGAGCGATGAGCCTGCGCGCCAGCTCCTCGGCCCCCGCATCGAGCTCGCTCGCCGCTGTCAGGGCAGCCTCCTGGTGAGAGCCGAGCAGTGCGCCGCCGGGTTGTCCGGGCGACAGGAATTGCCGCATCTGCGAGGTGAGCGCCCAGGTATCGAGCAAGGCCATCATCGGAGCCAGGCGGGTAGCCGCACGCTGACTCTCCGCCGCCGCGCCGATCTTCCAGCGCAGCGCATTCGCCAGCACCTCGGGATCGCTGTCGTGCGCCGCGATGTCGTCGGCGCACTGCACGACCACCGCGATGAAATGGTAGGAGAATTCGCGCGCGAGAATGCGCGCATTCAGATCGCGACTCGAGAGTGGCCGCTCCGGAGTCTTCAGGGAGATCAGCGAACAACCCGCAACACACAGCAGCAGCGCTGCGGCTGCGCCGAGTGGCGCGCCGGTGAATGATGGGGCCGGGTGACGGCTGCGTCCCGGGCGTATCACCGACTTACCGGGTCCGGGGCCGGGTGCGCGTGCCAACGCCAGTCGCGCACCAGCGGCATGTCCTCGCCATGGCGGGTGATGTACTGGCGATGCTCGATCAGTCGGTTGCGCATTTCGTCCTTGAGGTCAGCGCCGCGGCCGGCGAGCTGCGGCAGACGATCGATGACATCCTGGACGAGGTGGAAGCGATCCATATCGTTCAGCACCGTCATATCGAAGGGGGTCGTGATCGTGCCTTCCTCCTTGTAGCCGCGCACATGCAGGTTCGCGTGGTTCCTGCGGCGGTAGGCGAGGCGATGGATGAGCCACGGATAGCCATGGAAGGCAAAGATGATCGGTTTGTGCTGCGTGAAGAGCGAGTCGAAGTCGCGGTCGCAGAGCCCGTGCGGGTGCTCGCTGTCGGGCTGCAGTCTCATCAGATCCACGACATTCACCACGCGGATCTTCAGTTCCGGCAGTGCGCCACGCAGGATCGATACCGCGGCGAGGGTCTCCAGCGTCGGCACATCCCCCGCGCAGGCCATCACCACGTCCGGCTCCCCGCCGGCGTCGCTGCTCGCCCACGCCCACCGCCCGATACCGCTGGCGCAATGCTCCAGCGCCGCATCCATGGTGAGCCACTGCGGCGCCGCGTGCTTGCCGGCCACCACGACGTTGACGTAATGGCGGCTGCGCAGACAGTGGTCCATGACCGACAGCAGGCAGTTGGCGTCCGGCGGCAGATAGACGCGCACCACCTGCGCCTTCTTGTTGACGACGAGATCGAGAAAACCCGGATCCTGGTGCGTGAAGCCATTGTGATCCTGGCGCCAGACGTGCGAGGTCAGCAGGTAGTTCAGCGAGGCGATCCTGCGCCGCCACGGCAGCTGCGCGCTGACCTTGAGCCACTTGGCGTGCTGGTTGAACATCGAATCGACGATGTGAACGAAGGCCTCGTAGCAGTTGAAGAGCCCGTGACGGCCGGTGAGCAGATAACCCTCGAGCCAGCCCTCGCACTGGTGCTCGCTCAGCATCTCGAGCACCCGGCCCTCGTTGGCCAGGAACTCATCCCCCTCGAGCATCGCAGCATCCCATTGCCGCGCGGTCGCCTCGAACACCGCAGTGAGCCGGTTCGAGATCGTCTCATCGGGTGCAAAGATGCGAAAGTTTCTGCGCGTGGCGTTCAATCTGATCACGTCGCGCAGATACCGGCCGAGCACGCGTGTGTCCTCGGCCTGCACGGCGCCCGGCTCGGGCACCTCGATGGCGTAGGCCCGAAAGTCAGGCAGCTCGAGATCGTGAAGCAGCAGGCCGCCGTTGGCGTGCGGATTGGCGCTCATGCGGCGCTCGCCCGCGGGCGCGAGCGCGCGCAGCTCCGCCCGCAGCCGGCCCTGCGCCTCGAACAACTCCTGCGGCCGGTAACTGCGCAGCCAGCTCTCGAGCTGGCGCAGGTGCGCCGGGTTGGTGCGTGGGTCGGTCAGCGGAACCTGATGGGCCCTGAAGGTGCCCTCGATGCGCCGTCCGTCGATCTCTTTAGGTCCCGTCCAGCCCTTGGGGCTTGCGAGCACGATCATCGGCCACGACGGGCGCGCGCGGCTGCCCTTGAGGCGCGCGGCCTGGTGAATCTCCCGGATGCGCGCGAGCACCGTGTCGAGCGCATCGGCCATGAGCCGGTGCATCGTGCGCGGCTCCTCGCCGGCGACAAAGTGCGGTGTCCACCCGCAGCCCTCCAGCAGTTGTCGCAGCTCGCCGCGGGAGATGCGCGCCAGGATGGTGGGATTGGCGATCTTGTAGCCGTTCAGATGCAGAATCGGCAGCACCACCCCGTCGGTGGCCGGGTTCAGGAATTTGTTGGCATGCCAGGCGGTCGCGAGCGGTCCGGTTTCCGCTTCGCCATCACCGACCACACAGGCGACGATGAGGTCCGGGTTGTCGAGCGCGGCGCCGAAGGCGTGACTGAGCGAGTAGCCGAGCTCTCCGCCCTCATGAATGGAACCGGGGCATTCGGGCGAGACGTGGCTCGGAATACCGCCGGGGAAAGAGAACTGCTTGAACAGCTTCCTGAGGCCGGCGGCGTCTGCGGAGATCTCGGGATAGATCTCGCTGTAGGTTCCCTCCAGATACGCATTGCCCACCAGCGCCGGTCCGCCATGACCGGGGCCGGAGATGTAGATCATGTTCAGGCCGTAGGCGCGAATGATGCGGTTGAGATGCGCGTAGATGAAATTCTGGCCCGGGGTGGTTCCCCAGTGGCCCAGCAGCATGCGCTTGATGTGCGCGGCGGACAGGGGCTCGGTGAGCAGCGGGTTGTCGCACAGGTAGATCTGGCCCACCGAGAGGTAATTGGCAGCCCGCCACCACGCATCGATCAGGCCGAGCTCACGCTCTGACGCCGGCGCGATCGCACCGTTCCCCGCCGCGCTATCCATTTCCGACATCCGACACTCAGTATGCGCCGCCGTTGCGCCGCATTGTCCGCTATTCTCGCTGCCACGATGAACCGATCGGTCGCCGCGTCGCGGGCGTCGCCCTTCCTGACACTGCTGGCTCTGCTCGGCTGTGGAGCGAGCTGCGCGCACGCCGCTGGAGCGGCCGGGGGCGCTGCAGCGGTCTCCCTGCCCGAGGTCCAGATCACCGCGACGCGGGTGGCCGAAGCGATCGACTCCGTGCCGGCGCCGCTGACGGTCATTCGGGGTGAGGATCTGCGGCGCCTGGGGGGCGCCGATCTGCGCGCGGCGCTCGCAACGGTCGCGGGCGCTGATGCACCTCCGGGGGGCGATACCGGCCCCGCGGGCAGCGTGCCGTCATTGTGGGGACTGCACGAGTTCGACGCCTTCCTGCTCGTGGTCGACGGTGTGCCCTGGGGCGGCGCGTTCAGCCCGGCGGTGCCGACACTGGATCTCAACGACGTCGAGCGCATCGAGATCATGAAGGGTCCGGCGCCGGTCATGTTCGGCGCGACTTCCTTCGTCGGCGTGATTCACGTGATCCGCTATCCTGCCGGCGAGAGCGCCAACGAGCTCAGCGTCGCCGGCGGCAGCCGTTCCAGCGCGGCGGGCTCGCTGTCCACGGCGCTGCCACCCAGCGGATCCTATCGCCATTCCCTGCTTCTCGATGGTGACCGCACGCGGCTCAGCGGCCGCGATCAGGGGTTTGACCGTGCACACGGGCTGTACCGCGCCGCCGCACCGCTCCTGGACGGCAACGCCGCAGTGGACCTCGAGTACCTGACGCAGACGCAGCTGCCGACGAGTCCCGTGCTTCGCGAGGGGAGCTCGTTGACCACTGCCACCCCGCTCGATGGCAACTTCAATCCCGCCGATTCCGGTATCGTCGAGCAGCGGATGCATCTGGCGATGAGCTTCCAAGAGTCGCTGCGCGACGGGCAGTGGCGGACGCTGCTCTCCTACACCGGCTCGAGGACCCACGACGTACGCGGCTTCCTGCGGCCGCAGCTCTCGAGCGGCGCCGACGGCAACAATGCCGATGGCTTCAACCAGGACCGCAGGGTGCGGGAGCTGTATTTCGACACGTTTGTCTCCGTGCCGCTGTCGGGCTCGCTCGGTCTGACCACGGGGCTCGATTGGCTGTCGGGCGGTGGGACGCAGCAGAGCAGGAATTTTGCTTACTCTGCGCTGCTCGATGGCAGGGCACCGCCGCCGAGCACCTCCCGGCATATCGACGAGATCAACGCTCTCGATGACCGTCGCGAGTTTGGCGGCCTGTACGCGCAACTCGACTGGAAACCTCGCGACCGATTCGCAGTTCTCGGGGGCCTGCGGCTCAACGACACTCACGAGCGCCAGCGGGCGACGCATGCGGACACGGTCGCCCCGGCCAATGACCGCTATTTCACCGACTCGCAGAACCACCTGCGCGTGAGCGGCGACCTGGGTTGGACGTTGCGCATCTGGGGTGCCGCGGACGGCCCGCAGCGCGGGATCCTGTTCGCTCAGTATTGCAACACGTTCAAGCCGGCGGCCATCGATTTCGGCCCGGACGTGAGTGCCGCCATCCTGCACCCGGAGAATGCCGAGGCCTACCAGGGCGGGCTGCGAGTCAGGACGTGCAGCTGGCTGGGCGCCAGCTCAACCTGTCGCCTCACAACATTGCAGCCCTTGGTGTGCAGGTTTCGGCTCCGGGCGGATGGCAGCTGGCCACCCAGGCCGCCTATGTCGGGCGCCGCTTCCTCGATCGCCTGAACACCGCTGCGGCGGGCGGATACGTGACTGTGGACGCGCGCTTGGGATGGCGCCTCGGGCAATACACCCTGGCGGTCGAGGGTCAAAACCTGAGCAACCGGCGCGCTCCGGTCACCGCCAGCGAATTCGGCGACCAATCCTACTATCTGCTTCCGGCCCGGCGGCTCATGCTCTCGGTCGCGGCCGACTTGCGCCGGTGAGCCGCGCCGGCTCGGCTGCGCGCTCACACCTGCCAGCCACGATCTCATCAACACGTTGACCCGTGCCGTGGAATAATCGCCGCTCACGTGTGGCAGGTCTCCTGAGGGGGCACAATGACTCGTTGCCGGTTCAACGGTCCTGGAAGGGTTTTGGCTGTGCTGCTGTTGCTGCTGCCGTGTGCGGCACTGGCTGCCAGTCAGGTGGATCCGCAACTCTTCAGCGGTATGAAATGGCGCCAGGTCGGTCCGTTCCGCGGCGGCCGGGTGGTGGCGGTGAGCGGCGTGCCGGGGGATCCGGCGACCTGGTATTTCGGTGCGGTGGCCGGTGGGGTCTGGAAGAGCACCAACGCCGGCAGCACCTGGCAGCCGGTCTTCGACGAGCAGAAGATCGCCTCGATAGGAGCGATCGCGGTCGCCGACTCGGATCACAATATCATCTATGTCGGCACCGGCGAGGCCTGCCCGCGCGGCAACATCACCTATGGCGACGGCGTATACAAGTCGCTCGATGCCGGCAAGACCTGGCAGCACCTGGGTTTGCGCGACAGCCGGCACATCGGCGCCATCGTCGTCGACCCGCGAAACCCGGATGTCGTGTTCGTCGCCGCGCTCGGCCACGCGTTCGGGCCCAACGACGAGCGCGGGATCTTCCGCACCGGGGATGGCGGCAAGACCTGGCAGCGGGTGCTGTTCCGCGACCGCGACAGCGGCGGGATCGACGTCGTTCTCGATCCGCGCAACCCCAATACGCTGTTCGCTTCGCTGTGGCAGATGCGCCGCGAACCGTGGGGCTTCTCCAGCGGCGGGGCGGGCTCGGGGCTGTATCGATCGACCGACGGGGGCTTCACCTGGAAGCTCCTCGAGCACCACGGCCTGCCCGACGGGCCGCTCGGCCGCATCGGGGTGTCGGTGTCCGGCGCGGACTCCAACCGCGTCTATGCCGCCATCGAGGCGAAGGAGGGCGGGGTGTTCCGTTCCGACGACGGTGGCGACAGCTGGATGCGGGTCAATTCCGATCACCGCTTCCGGCAGCGTGCCTGGTACTACTCGCACATCTTCGCCGATCCGGTCGCACTCGATACCGTATACGTGCTCGACACGGGCGCCTTTCGCTCCACCAACGGCGGCAAGGATTTCGAGCTGCTGCCGGCGCCGCACGGCGATCATCACGCGCTGTGGATAGACCCGCGCGATCCCCGGCGCCTGATCAACGGCAATGACGGCGGCGCGACCATCTCCGTCGATGGCGGCAAGAGCTGGACTTCGCAGTACAATCAGCCGACGGCGCAGTTCTATCACGTCGCCGTGGACAACCACTGGCCGTATCGCATCTACGGCGCGCAGCAGGACAACAGCACCATCGCCATCGCCAGCCGTGACGACGAGGGCGTCATCGGCCGGCAGGACTGGTATGAGGTCGGCGGGGGCGAAAGCGGCTACATCGCACCCGACCCTCGCGACCCGCAGATCGTCTACGCCAATGCCGACAGCGGGCAGATGACGCGCTACGATCACCGCACCGGCAACCTGCGCGACGTCTCGATACATCCCCTCGACGTATCCGGTAACGGGGCGGCGGATCTCGAATATCGCATCCAGTGGACCGAGCCGGTGTTCGTCTCGCCGCACGATTCGAACGTTCTGTACACGGCGGCGCAGTTCGTGCTGGAGAGCTCCGATCAGGGGCGCAGCTGGCGGCGCATCAGCGCCGATCTCACCCGCAACGACAAGAGCAAGCAGCGGCCCTCGGGTGGGCCCATCACGCTCGACATCACCAGCGTCGAGTACTACGACACCGTGTTTGCGCTCGCCGAGTCACCGCTGCAGCGCGGGCTGCTGTGGGCGGGCACCGACGATGGATTGATCCACGTGACCCAGGATGACGGGCAGAGCTGGCACAACGTCACGCCCAAGGACATGCCCGAGTGGAGCATGGTGAGCATCATCGAGCCCTCGCCGCACGAGGCCGGCAGCGCGTTTGCCGCGATAGACCGGCACAAGCTCGACGATCTCAAGCCGCTCATCTACCGCACGCACGACAGCGGCAAGACCTGGACCCGCATCGTCAGCGGGATACCCGAAGGCGCCTACGTGCGTTCGGTGCGCGAGGATCCGCAGAAAAAGGGACTGCTGTATGCGGGCACGGAGCTCGGGGTTTATGTGTCCTTCGACGACGGTGGACACTGGCAACCACTGCAGCTGAATCTGCCCGTCGCGCCGGTGCACGATCTCGTCGTGAAGGACGACGACCTCGTGGTCGCGACCCACGGCCGCTCGTTCTGGGTGCTCGATGACCTGACGCCCCTGCGCCAGATCGACCCCGCGGCGCAGGTGCCCGAGGTGCGCCTGTATCAACCGCAGAGCGCCTACCACCTGCATTTCCCCCTCGAGGTGAACCGCCGCCGGCCGGTCGGCGATAACCCGCCGCGCGGCGCCGTGATCGACTATTTTCTCAAGAGCAGGCCGGCGGCCGATGAGAAGATCACGCTCGAGATCCTCGACCCCCAGGGCAAGGTGCTGCGCACGCTCTCGAACCATAAGAAGGAGAAGTTCGCGCAGCCGGCCGAATGGCCGGATCGCGAGCCGCCCGCGGACCTGCTGCCGGATGGCGCTGGAATGAACCGCTTCGCCTGGGATCTGCGCGTCGAGGATCCGCGCGAGATTCCCGGGGCGTTCTACGCCGACGAAGGTCCGCGCGGACCGGTCGTCACTCCGGGCTCCTACCTGGTGCGCCTCACGGCCCGCGGCACGGTGCAGTCCGTGCCGCTGCAAGTGGTGCTCGACCCGCGACTGAAGGACACCGTGACCGCGGCCGACACGGCCGCGCACTGGGATCTGGTGACACGCACGACACAGGATATCGACGCGCTGCACCGCGCCGTCAATCAGATGCGCACCCTGCGGCGCAATCTCGAGACGCTGAAGGCCTGGGCGGGTAGCGAGGCCGGCAGCAAGCCGCTGCTGGCGGCGGCCGCGGATTTCGACGCGCACATGAAACCGATCGAGGAGCAGCTCATCCAGGTCAACATGAAGGCGTCGGAGGACAATCTGCGTTATCCGAACCGCCTCAACGAGCAATACGACACGTTCACTGCCACCATCGACGCGGACGACGTCGCTCCGACGGCGGCGCAGCAGGAAGTGTACGCCGATCTGCATCGACGCCTGCTCGAGCAGCTCGAGAAGTGGAAGTCGCTCGCCAACAGCGAGCTGCCGGCGCTCAATACCCGGATGCAGGAGGCAGGCGTTCCGCGGCTTGCGCTCGGCGAGGGGGACTGAGCCATGGGTGGGGTGGTATGAATATCCGCACTTTGCAGCGTGGACTCCAATACTGTGGTCGGGTCAGGGCGGTGCGTCAGACCTACCATGTATTCGAGAGCGAGGGTTATTTTTTCGTGCTGTCGTTCGCGCTGTCGAGGGCGCGTCGTGGTTCCGGCTACTTCAACCTGGTCGACAAGGCCGCCGTCGATTACGTGCACGAGCGCGTCGGCGGAACGCGCGGTGTGACTGCGAAGCAGGTGCTCGCCGCAGCGCAGCGCACCAGGCACATCCCCACCAGACTCCTGGCGCTGAATGTCCTGTATGTCCTGGTCGCGCTGCGCTGGGCAACCATCACGCGTGCGGGCGAACACCGGCAACTGTTCTTCGCCGTGCGCAAGGGGCGACGCAAGCAGCCACTCTCCTGAAGGAACGCTGCGCTCCCTATCCGCTCAGCCAATCGATTGACATAAGGGTGGCGACGCCGGGGCGCTCTTTTCGAGGCGATCGTGCCGAGCGCGCGTGGTACGCAGCGGTCGGGTTATGCAGTACCTCGCGGTAGGGTGGCCGCGACTCGCGGGCGCGTGTCTGAACAGATAGACTCCGGCGGAAAAGGCGGCAGCCCTCCTGAAGGACATGCGCTCGACTCTCTTCAATCGCCGTAGGCGCGAGCTCGTGACCAGCATTCTGCTGGTCGCCGTGGTGTTCCACGCGCTGATCCCCGCCGGCTTCATGCCCGCGAGCGGCACGCCATTCTCCCTCACGATCTGCCGGCCCGAGTTTCCAGCTCCCTCTGCGCCGCTGAACACTGGCAGGCAGCCGGGGAATCCGCCGCACACCGAGCACTGCGCGTTCGGCAACGCTCCGGCTGCCGGGCCGGCCATGGAGACGGGCCGAGTCCTGCCGATCCCGGTCACCGCTGCCGAGCCGATCCTCCTCCTCTCCGAGCCGCTGCACCTCAACGTCGGGCCGGTTCGCGTCCAACAGCCTCGCGGTCCACCCCGCTTCGCCTGAAGCAGACCTCCGTCGGCGTCGCGCGCCCATTTTCGAAGGCGCCCGACTGCCCGTCTCACACGTCTTGCACAACGGGTTCGCCACGGCGAACGGGAACGATTCACATGTCTTGCCAATTCAATCGCCTGCCGCTTTGGACGCTGGCAGGTGTTCTATCATCCTCCGCGCCGGTGACGGCCTGGGCCTGCGCCACCTGCGGCTGCACTCTGAGCGCCGACGCGGCGGCCGGATACTCGGCCATTCCGGGATTGCGCTTCAACTTCGAGTACGACTACATCAACCAGAACTGGTTGCGTAGCGGCACCGGTGCGGCAACCGCGGCACAGGTCGTCAACAGTCCGTCGAATCCCGCGCTCGGCGGCGGTGAGATCGAGAAGCAGACGATCAATCGCTATCTCAGCATGGGCATGAGTTACAGCCCTGATTCCGAATGGAACGTGAGTGTCCTCGTTCCGTACGTCATGCGCTCGCACACGACCTTCGGCCAGCAGCAAACCCCGTACAGCTCGTCCGAGACCGCGTCGAATCAGATCAGCGGCGCCAGTCTCTCCGACCCGGGCGATCTCAAGATCATCGGCAGCTACCAGGGATGGCTGCCGACCCACAACCTGGGCGTGCAACTCGGCGTGAAGCTCCCCACCGGCCACTACGGCAAGGCGGTGAACTTCAACACCGGCCCCAACGCCGGCACCCCCCTGGATGCGAGCCTGCAGGCGGGCACGGGCAGCACCGATCTGATGCCCGGCGAGGATTTCCGGCCCGGCAACAGCGCCACGATGAGCCTCGGTCTGCGCTACGAGGCGCATCCGCAGTGGGTGCCGCAACTGCAATTGAACCTGTTGCGCAAGAGCGCCGATCAGGGGGCCCTGGCCGACACCACGGACACGGCAGGCACCGTGGCCTACCTGAGTCCGGGTGTGACGCTGCACGTAATGGGGAAGCTGCATCTGTACGCCTTCGCGCAGATACCGGTGTACGCCAGGCTCGACGGCTACCAGCTGTTCCCGCATTGGACGGTAACCGTCGGGGGCAGCTACGCGTTCTCACCGTAGGACCATGAGCACTCGATTTCACCTCCACCCGCCCGCGAACCCCACGCGGCGCACAGTGCTGCAGGGGGCTGCCGCGTTCGGTCTACTGGGTTTCGGGAGCATGCTGGCGCCGCGGGCCCAGGCCAACGAGCTGCGGGTCGGACAGCCGGCGCCCGCCGCCACCCTGGTGACACTGGACGGCAAGCGGCTGTCTACGCCGCAGCTGACAGGCCAGGTCGTCATCCTCACCTTCTGGGCCACCTGGTGTGTGCCCTGCCGCGACGAGCTCCCCCTGCTCTCGAGGTACGCCACCGAGCATGCCGCTCAGGGACTCACCGTGCTCGGATTCACTCTGAATACGCCCGACGAGCTCGAGGAGGTGCGCGCCGTGGCGCGCACGCTGAGCTTTCCGGTGGGCTTCCTGGCCGCCGCCAGCGCACCGGGCTACGGACGCATCTGGCGCATTCCCGTAAACTTCACCATCGACCGCGCCGGGCGTCTGGTGGATGACGGGTGGAAGGAGCGACATCCCGAGTGGACGCGCGAACGACTGGCGCGCATCGTGACCCCGTTGCTGGAGAAGAAATGACCAGCTGCCGAACAAACCAACGGACTGCGATCCACAGGGCTCGCCGTATGGGCATCGCGCTCATCGCGAGCCTCACTCTGAGCGGTGCGCTGGCCGCATGGATGCTCATTCAGACCCTGTCCGGCAGCTCCGGTCAGTCGCTGCCCCGCGCGGGCGAGCGCATCGATGCCTCGTTCGCCGGGCTGCGCGACACACGCGGCGCGGCCCTCGACGAGCACGCTCTCGCCACGCGCTATCGCCTCGTCACATTCGGCTTCACCACCTGCCCGAACGTGTGTCCGCTCACCCTCATGGGGATTCATCAGGCTCTCGATGAGCTCGGGCCCGATGCGGCGCGCATCCTCCCGGTATTCGTCTCGGTCGACCCGCAACGGGACACTCCGCGGGCGCTGTCGGTCTATGTGAAGGCTTTCGATGCCCGCATCGTTGCCCTGACCGGTCCGCCGCGGGCGGTGGAACGCGTCGCGCAACAGTACCGGGTCTTCTTCGACCGGCGAACGCTCGATGCGAAGTCGGGATCTTACCTGGTGGAACATAGCGCGTTCGTGTTGCTGGTTGATCCGCAACAACGGATTCGCGTGGCCATTCCATCCACCGCGGCGCCGGCCGAGATTGCCGCCAGGATCGTCCGGGCCGTTCGCGAAGGCGCGTCAGTTCAGACCTAACAGGGCCGGCAGCTCCGCCAGCGACCTGATTTCCCGATCAGGCCTGCCCGGGAGCTTTTCGGGACGCTGATCGTAGCGGTTACACCACACCACCCGCATGCCGAACGCGGATGCCGCCCAGGCGTCCCACGCATTGGAGGACTGGAACGCGATCGCGCCCGCCTCGAGCCCCAGGCGCTCGACCGCGAGCTGGTAAACCCGCGGGTGCGGCTTGTAGATCCCGACCTCCTCGACCGAGAGCACGGCGTCCACCAGGTGCGCGATCCGGGCACCCTCCACGGCGGCCTGCAGCATGTGCGGGGAGCCGTTGGAAAGTATTGCGGTCCTCATCCCGGCCTGCTTGAGGCGCGCCAGCGTGTCGCGCACCTCCGGAAAGACGTCGAGTGTGAGGTAAAGGCTCAGCAGCCGGTCCCGCAACCCGCTGCCGCTGAGCCGCAGTGTCTCGAGCGCAAAGTCGAGGGCCTCACCGGTCACTTGCCAGAAGTCCGCGTGGCGGCCTTGCAGCGCCCGCAGCCACGTATACTGGAGCTGCTTCTCACGCCAAAGCGAGCTCAGGGCGCTCGACTTCTCACCCAGCTCGGCGCTGCAGGTCCGCGCGGCTGCAGCGACGTCGAACAGAGTGCCGTACGCATCGAACACGCAGGCGCGAATGCCGTGCAAAGGAGCGAGACTCATGATCCTGGCCGTCTAGGTCTCGGCGTGATCCCGTTCGGCCTTGCGCGTCGCCGGCCTTTCGCGCAGCAGCGCGGCGTGCTGCGCAAGCTTCGGCAGTCGGGAGCCCAGCGCCGGGGCGTCCTGCGGATACCACCCGGCGAGCATGTGCAGGTACGGGTCCGCCGCGGACAGTCGCTCCAGTACATAGGGCGCCAGCGCGCCGTGAATCAGTTCGAGGTGGCGGGCGTAGTCCTGCAGGGCCTGTGCCTTGATCTGGGCGGCCGCGGCCGTTCCGACCGTGGAGTAGCGCTCCGGGTAGGAGATTCGCAGCGCCGCCTCGTAGACGTTCGACGACAGAAATAACATCCACTGCAGAAAGCGGGCGTGCGCCGTGCTGCCGGCGACAGGCGCGAGATCCGCTGTGGGATGTGCGTTGGTCAGGTGAATGAGGATGGCGGCGGACTCGAATACCGGTGTGCCATCCGGCAGCACCAGCGCCGGCACCTTTGCGGCCGGATTGATGCGGCGGAACGCCTCCAGCTCAGCGGGAGTCGTGCCGACCCACAGCAGCTCATAAGGAGCGCCGATTTCTTCGAGGACGATTTGCACGGCCAGCGACCCCGCGTTCGCCCTGCCGTAAAGCTTGTATCCGCCGCTGCTCATAGCATCCCTTCCCGTCGAACAGGTTCCCAACGAAACAGTCGTGGCTAGCGTGTGCACGCTAACATTGCCCAGCCGTCGACGAAAGCCACCTCAAATGGCTCGGCTGTGAGCCGGCGCCGAAAGCTGCGACAATCTGACCGGCAAGCATGCTTCATACCCGCGCCAGCCGCAGAGGGTAGTCGCAAACACCCGTTAGCCGAGGAAGGCGCAGCAAGCCGCCAGGAAACCGTGTAGGGAGCAGACCCCCGTGATGCGCGGACTCATCTTCGATCTCGATGGCACTTTGGTGGACACCGTTTACGCGCACGTGTTTGCCTGGCAACGCGCATTTGCCGAGGCGGGTCTTGCCATCGACGGCTGGCGTATTCACCGCCGCATCGGCATGAGCGGCGGCTTGTTCGCGCGCGCGGCGGCGCGCGAGCTCGGGCACGACATCGATGCCTCGGCAGCGGAAGACCTGCAGAGGCGCCACGGGGAGCTATTCCGCGAGTTCCTCCCGGAGCGGCGCCCGCTTCCCGGCGCCGTGGAGCTGCTGAGGGACCTGCGCCGGCGCAAGATCGCGTACGGTATCGCCACTTCCGGCCGGCGCCCCGAGATCGATCGCTCGCTCGAGGCACTCGGCATCGGTGGCGACGTCGTGGTCGTCGAGCGGGGCGACGTCGTGCGCGCCAAACCCGAGCCGGACCTGTTCATCGCCTGCGGGCAGCGACTCGGGGTTGCGCCGAGCGAGTGCTACGTCGTCGGCGATGCCGTCTGGGATCAGCTCGCGGCGCGCCGCGCGGGGATTCTGAGCGTCGGGCTGCTGAGTGGCGGCTACGGGGAAACCGAGCTCCTGAGCGCCGGAGCCTATCGCGTCTACCGCGATCCGGCCGAGCTGCTGCGCTCGCTCGATGAGCTCGGGCTCGAGGCCTGACGGGGCAGGAGCATTTGGCCTCCTAACGGCGCTTCATCATCTCGGTGAGGATGATCACATCCTGCTGGTCCTGAGCACGATTCGATGCGAGCTTTGAGCGCAGGATGTCGTTGAGGCTCGCGGCGCGCAATTCGATACCAAAGGCTTGATAGGTGACGGCCGACCTGGCCAGATCGTCGTAGCCTTGTGTGCCACCCGGCTTGAAGATGAGGTCCAACCGGCCGGCGTCGGTCGTCAGGTTCCAGACGTTGGCGCGCGCGAGGGTTTCGGCATCACAATCGAAAGCCAGCCCTTCCGGCACGGATTCGGTGTAAACGCGCGCATGCAGATCGCGCAGCGCTGCCGACAGACGTTTGAGATTGCCAGGATCGGTGGCTGGCGTAATGTCGGCAGCAGCCGTGAGACGCGGGAAACCCTGCAGGCGCGCCGCGGTGGCGCCCACGAGGATGTAGCGGACTGCGCGCTTCGACAGGGCGCGAAGTATGCGCTCCGGGTCAAACGGACCCATCATCGACACGCGCCGCGGCCGCAAAGAAACGCGCCGCGTGATGCAGCTCAAGCAGACGCTGTTCCGGAGTCAATCGCAGTATGCGCGGGACGTCGTCGAGCATATGAGAGTGGCTGCGCCTCGGACTGAGTAGTCCTTGCAAGTCAAACCCTGCACGGTTCACCAGACGCTGCAGGGTTTTCCAGCTTGGGCTGGCAGCGCCACTCTCGATACGGGCAATGACGGACTGTGACGTGCGCGCGCGGCGCGCCAGATCGCGTTGCGTCAGCCCGGCACCGCGCCGCGCGCAGACCAGAAGTGCTGATGCCGTTGTCTGGGCCACGTCGACACGATAGCCAGAAAGCTATCAGACGGCAAACCGCCTGTGCCGATATGACCCGATCGCTCACCTGTACTGCGACTACTGCGACGCGCTTGTTTCAGAGCGTTCCTCGCGTAGGCTAATGCGTATGCCGCGAACACCACTGCGTGCCCTGTTGCTCGGCGCCGCCGTGCTCGTGAGCGCGTCCGCCACGGCGGAGCCGCCGGTGCGCGAGGCACGGCAGTTCGAAGTGAGTCCGTTCATTGGTTACCGCGTCGGCGGCGGCTTCAAGCTGGTCGACACCGGCCAGCACGTCGAGCTGGATGACCACGGCTCCTTCGCGCTCGCGCTCGATGCGCGCGCCGACGAGTCCACCCAATACGAGCTGTTCTACGGTCGGCAGTCCACGGCGCTGCGCGCAGATGCCCTCGCCCCCGCCAGTATTGATGTCGAATATCTGCACATCGGCGGCACAGTGTCGCTCGATGAGGAGCCGCGCCTGAAGCCTTATCTCGCGGGCGGTCTCGGCATCACGCGGCTCAGCCCGGATCCTGCTCTCGGTCACGAAGACACGCGCTTTTCGGTATCTCTGGCACTCGGCGTGCGCATGCCGGTGAGCCGCCATTTCTCGCTGCGCCTCGAGGGACGCGGTCTTCTCACGCCGGTCAACACGGATAGCGAGCTTTTCTGCCGCTCGGATGGGAGCGGTGCGTTTTGCCGGGTGCGTGTGCGGGGTTCCTCGTTCTTGCAGTGCGACTTTCTCGCCGGTGCGGCGTATGTCTACTGACTCAGCCGCTCGAGTCCTAAGCGGAGGGTTGCGCATTGAGCGCACCGTTGTAGTCACACCTTCATACAAGCGGCGCGCCGAAAAATCGCCCGTGAAAGTAGAAAATCAGCGCGTAGGCGAGGGCAGCAACGAGCGGCCGCACAATCCCGATCTCGCTCACAGCCGAATCAATCCTGTTCCTGCCGCTCAGGATCGCCGCAAATGGGACGCTGGAGGTGGTTTGCGCGAATTGTGTCCAAGCGTCGCCGAATTTGCGGCGCCGCTTGGCATCGATGGCAACCGTGCCGCCGAGCGCCAGCAGGAGTAGCGAGCCGAAGAGAATGACGGATGCCAGGTCGCCGTTCATGATCAGGTGGACCAGGGACCAGAGCGCCACGCCCCACAGAAAGGGATGGCGCGTGACGCGAACCACGCCGCGGGCCATGTCGGTGCCTTGCGCCAGCCTCGACTCCATGCCGACTCGCGTCGGGCTGGGGGTGGCAAGGCCGATTCCGACGAACAGGAACGCGACGAACACCAGCGCGAACGCCGCCGGTCGCAAGCCCGGGAGCGGCGCCCACAGACCCACCGTCGGGGCACGTCCGTAGGCGTAGATCATCCAAACCAGCCCGATCACGGAGGCGAGCGCGAAGGCGCCGCGATAAGGACCTTCGCCGAGGCGCAGCACCAGCGTGTCACGCAAGCGCGTGCCGGAAACGCCAAAATGGATGAGCAGAAAACAGGCGCTGGCAGCGACGAGGTTGAGCATGAAGGTGGTCCGGTCCGCTGGAGCATTCTACACAGTGACGACGATACCCACTGATGGCGGCCGATTCCTCGCCGCGCACCAGCGAGGCGCCCGATGAGATCCTGCGAAGTCCTGCAATCATTTCGACGTATCTGATGACGAGATCGTCGTTGCAGACTACGCCAAGTCGCCGGTTGCGGTAACAGGAAGTCAGCCGCAGCGCCGCGCTCAACACCAAGTTGGGTCCGCGCCAAGCGTGGCCGCATCCGCGGTGTCGGCTGGGAGATACGGACTTGAGTGCGTAATGAGTGCGTAACAAACGGACGCTACTAAACTGCGCGATGTAGCAACTGCATCGTGCGGTGAAGCTCAAGGAGGAGGTCCCTTGAAATCGTTCATTCTCAACCGGCACGGCAGCCTCGTGCTGCCCGCGAATTTCTTCCCGGAAATCGATTTTTCCAGCCTCGAGAACGCTCGAGGAGCTCGCAGCCGTCGTGAAACGCGGCTTCGAACAGAAGGCCCGACCGGCCAGGATCTGGACGATGTGTTTCTGCCGCTGGTCACGCCTCTGGAAAGGGGCGGCAGCGGTCGAGCGAACGCTGAAGAGGAGAAACGTCGATGAACCTTGAAAAGACATGGCAGGCGATTCCAAGGCTGGCGCCTGGCGTGCTGATTCTTGCCTTGATACAGGTGTGCGCGGTCGCCCGGTCCGCTGAGACCGGCGACAGCGCGCCGGCGCCGGTGCCACCGGTCGCCGACCCCTGCCCGCGCAGCTTCGCCGCGGGGGACGTGGTGCAGAACCCGCCGGCGCTGTTCAGCTCCAATGGCGTGCTCAACGTCAGGTTCTCGTATCAACACAGGATCGATGCGAACAACCGGGAGATGCTCTGCTTCATGACGCCCGAGGGGCTGCAGAATCCAACCCTGCATGTGAGTCCCGGGGACCACCTCATCATCACGGTCACCAACAATACCCCGGCGCTGCCGCTGACGATGACGGTGAACCCGCCGAACTGCGGTGCCTCGAGCATGGGCCCATCCTCGCTCAACCTCCACTATCACGGCACCAACACCTCGCCGACCTGTCACTCGGATGAGGTGATCAAGACGACCATCAATTCCGGCGAGACCTTTCAGTACAACGTCGCCTTTCCGGCCGACGAGCCTCCCGGGCTCTACTGGTACCACCCGCACGTTCACGGCCAGGTGGAGCATGCGGTGCAGGGCGGCGCAAACGGAGTGATCGTGGTGGACGGGATCGAAAACGTCCAGCCGGCCGTCAGCGGCCTGCGCCAGCGGCTCCTGATCGTTCGCGATCAGGAAGTACCCGGCGAGCCGGCCCCTGTGGGCAACGTTCCGGCCTGGGACGTCACCCTGAACTATGTGCCGATTCTCTCGCCCGGAGATCCCGGCGTCACGGACTTCGTTCCAGCCAGCCTGCAGATGCAACCGGAAGAAAGGCAGTTCTGGAGGGTTTCCAACTCCTGCGCCGATACCATCCTCGACCTGCAGTACGTGTTCGACGGAGTCCCCCAGACCATGCAGCTGGTGGGCATCGATGGCGTGCCGGTCGGCTCGCAGGACAGCACGCAACCCGGTCAGCCGATCCGGGTGAGGCACTTCAGGCTGCCGCCGGCCGCACGTGTCGAATTCATCGTCGCCGCACCGCCGGCGTCGGTGCAACTCGCGCAGCTCATTACGCGGGGCGTCGATACCGGCCCGATAGGCGACAACGATCCGCAGCGGCCTCTGGCGACCATCAAGCTGGTGGATGTCGGGGATGCCGCGCTGGTGCATGGCGCCGCTGCCGGCGTCGGCGCAAACCAGGGCCGAGACGATGGCCGCGTAGGTGTGTTCAGCGCGTTCAATCCTCATCAGCGGCGCTTCGCGGGGCTGAGTTCCGCGCCGGTCGCCGCACGGCGCACGCTGTACTTCGACGAGAAGGACGATGCGAGTGGCGAAACGACGTTCTTCATGGCCGCGGAGGGGCAGCCGGAACAGCCGTTCGATCCCAATGCGCCGGCGTCGATCGTGGCCACTCAGGGAACGGTGGAGGAGTGGACCGTGGAGAATCGGACCGGCGAGAACCACGAATTCCACGTC
>WNFW01000047.1_pt1 | contig 88666 bp, 84 predicted proteins | sample 5400131 | NCBI WGS metagenome assembly WNFW01 (sample SAMN13153362, study PRJNA577476) | soil metagenome | isolation source: 20 cm soil or saprolite under grassland replicate 1 | place: USA:California | collected 2016-06-15
TCGTGTCATTCCAAGGACAATCGCGCGATGATCGATGCGCTCGAAAGCTCCGCCGGCAAGGCGAGGGGTGTCGCCTTCGTCGGCGAAGAGATCACCGATGCCGAGCTCAAGGCAATGGATCGCGCCGGCGTGCGCGGCGTGCGCTTCAACTTCGTCCGCCGCCTGGTCGACTTCACTCCGCGTGAGGTACTCGACCGCATCGCCGCGCGGGTTGCGCCGCTCGGCTGGCACATCGTCGTCTATTTCGAGATGGCTGACTTGCCGCAACTCGAACCCTTCTTCACGTCGCTGCCGACCACGGTGGTGGTCGATCACATGGGCACGCCCGACGTGAAGAAGGGCGTCGATCACCCGGAGAACCAGCGCTTCCATCGCCTCATGGAGCGGCACAAAAATTTCTGGGTCAAAGCCACGTGCCCGGAACGGATGACGCTTGCGGGAGCCCCCTATGACGACGTCGTGCCCTTTGCCAGGAGCCTCGTCGACAAATTCGATGACCGCGTCATCTGGGGCACCGACTGGCCGCACCCCAACATGAAGAAAGAGGCGCCCGACGACGGCGCCCTGGTCGACTTCATCCCGCGCATCGCACTAAGCGCGGCGGCACAACAGGCGCTACTGGTGGACAACCCCATGCGGCTCTATTGGGGCTAGGGTGCGCGCCGGGGTCAAATCACAGCCCTGACTTGGGGTTAGATACTCTCTGCACTTTTGTCTTGACTACTACTTGCGGCTGCGCTAAACCATTTCCCAGCCTTGCTCAATGAGGGGCATCTCCGGAGATGATCCCGAAGGTGGAGCGAGGCGTGGCGTGCCGCGGCGGCGACTCATAACCGTCGTCTCGGGAGGCACGGGACCCCGCCCGCCAGGCACTACGACCTGGCTGCGAGGAGCTCGCTGGACGGATCCGGAGCAAATGCCGGAGAAGGAAGCGCGGGACCGGAGCCCAAAATCGCCACGGTGGAGCGCCGGGAGGCGAGCGTCCCGCGTTATGGGACGCAAGGCGCCTCGATAGGCGCCTGGCCTGCCGCGTTACGTGCAGGCCCAACGGGTGCCTCGCAAGCACCCGTACGTCTCTCGGCGCTCCGCCACCCCTCATTGGGGCAAGCGAAGCGAAAGTTTCAAAACCCGGGCGCAGAAAACGCGCCGCGGGAACGAGGAGGTGTTGCTTGGTGCTAACGCTTTCAGTTCGTCATTCCGGCCGAGCCGCGATAGCGGCGAGGGCCGGAATCCATAACCACTGGCCGTGTGTATGGATTCCGGGCTCGCGGGCGGAGCCTGTGCCCGGACAGCCCGAAGCGCTGATCCGGGTGCCCGCGTCCCGGAATGACGCGGAGAAAGCGCGCCGTGGGGATGAGAAGGGGGCGAGTTGCCCGTGCGGGACACAGCCTTCGCTGCCGCGCGGCCGTGCGCTATATATGGAAAGATCGAGTGGCCGCTCGGGTGGAGGAAAGCCGATGGCACGCGCCCAGCATGATTACGACGACATTCCCGGCACCTTCGTGTTCGACGCCGAGCGCTCGCGCGAGGGCTACGGCATCAACATGTTCTGTATGTCGCTGATGAAGGAGGAGAACCGCAAAGCCTTCAAAGCGAACGAGGCGGAGTACGTCAAGAAATTCAAGCTTACGCCGGCGCAGACCGAAGCCATTCTCAAGCGCGACTACAACCGGATGCTGGAGCTCGGCGGTAACATCTATTTCACCGCCAAGCTCGGCGCGACCGATGGCAAATCGTTTCAGCATCTGGCCGCGCTCATGACCGGCTCCTCGCAGCAGGACTATGCTGCGATGATGCTCTCCGGCGGCCGCTCGGTCGAAGGCAATCGCAGCAAGTCGGGCAAGCACAAACCCGCCAAGTCGAAGTCCAAATCCAAATCATCAGCAAAGCGGAAGTGAGTCGTGGCAAGGATCATCGCAGGTGTAGGCTCGTCGCATGTGCCGGCCATCGGCGCGGCACTCGACAACGGCAAGACCGAGGAACCCTATTGGAAGCGAGTGTTCTCGGGATTCGAAAAGTCCAAGGAGTGGATGGCGAAGACCAAACCCGATGTCGCCATCGTGGTCTACAACGACCACGCCTCCGCCTTCTCGGTGGAGATGATCCCAACCTTTGCGCTTGGCTGCGCGGCTGAGTTTCCTCCCGCCGACGAGGGCTGGGGACCGCGGCCCGTGCCGGTGCTCAAGGGTCATCCCGGGCTCGCTGCCCACATCGCGCAATCCGTCATTCTCGACGAATTCGATCTCACCATTGTCAACAAGATGGAGGTGGATCACGGCCTGACCGTGCCGATGAACCTTTTGTTCGGCACGCCGAAGGAGTGGCCCTGTCCGGTCATCCCGCTCGCGGTCAATGTCGTGATGTATCCGCCGCCGACCGGGCACCGCTGCTACATGCTGGGCAAGGCGATCCGCAAGGCGGTCGAGTCCTATCGGGAGGATCTCAAAGTGGTCATCTTCGGCACCGGCGGCTTGTCGCACCAGATCAGCGGCCCGCGCGCCGGGCTGATCAACAGCAAATGGGACAAGAGCTTCCTCGATAATCTCACCAAGGATCCCAAGAAGCTCACGCGCATCCCGCACATCGACTACATGCGCGAGGCCGGCGCCGAAGGGATCGAAATGGTCATGTGGCTGATCATGCGCGGGGCACTCGACGAGAGGGTGGAAGAGATCTACCGCTTCTACACTGTGCCGGCGTCGAACACCGCGGTGGGCCACATCATTCTTGAGAACCGCCGCAAGGCCGCGGGCAAGAGCAAGCCCGCCGCCAGGAAGCAAGCGGCAGCGCGCAAAGCCTATCAGCGCATCGCAAGCAAGAGACAATGATGAAGATCTGTGTCGCCGGGCAAGGCGCGTTCGGGCAAAAGCATCTCGACGCGCTCAAGCGCATTGCCGACGTCGAGGTCACCTCGCTGGTCGGCGGCAATCTGGACGCCACCGCCGAAGTCGCGAAGAAATACGGCATCCCGCACTATACCGGCGAACTCTCCGAGGGCATCAAGCGTGCCGACGCGGTGATCCTCACCACGCCGACGAAGCTGCATTTTCGGCAGGGCGAGCAGGTGATGCGCGCCGGCAAGCATGTGCTGGTGGAAATCCCAATCACCGACAGCGCCGAAGAGGCCGAACAGCTGGTCAGGATCGCGAAGGAAACGGGCCTCGTGGCCATGGGCGGGCACGTGCGCCGCTTCAATCCGAGCCATCAGTGGATTCACAAACGCATTAAGAAGGGTGAGCTCAAGATCCAACAGATGGACGTGCAGACCTATTTCTTCCGCCGTCGCAACATCAATGCAGCGGGCAATCCGCGCAGTTGGACCGATCACTTGCTCTGGCATCATGCCGCCCATACCATCGACCTGTTCCAGTACCAGGCCGGCGAGACGATTTCCGATTGTTATGCGGTGCAGGGACCGGTCCACCCGCAGCTCGGCATCGCCATGGATATGGGCATCGTGGCGAAGGTGCCCATGGGCGCAATACTGACGTTGTCGCTCTCGTTCAACAACGACGGGCCGCTCGGTTCCTTTTTCCGCTATATCTGCGACAACGGCACCTTCAAGGCGTTCTACGACGACCTCAGCGACGGCAAGGACAACAAGATCGACGTCTCCAAGGTCGACGTCTCCATGGATGGCATCGAGCTCGAGGACCGTGAATTCATCGCTGCGATCAAGGAGAAGCGCGAGCCGAATGCCGCGCTGGCGCAGCTGCTTCCCTGCATGCGCGTGCTCGGCAAGCTGGAGCAGATTATCGATCCGCAGCGCAAGGCGCACGCGTAACAGGATGCGCATCGAGGCGGTCATTGCCGGGCTTCGTAAAACTTTTTTGCGAACAAGATGGATGCGGGGGTCGTAGCGCGTTCGCTTTGTCCCGCGCATGACTAGCCTGGCGCGGCGGATTTATCCGATGCGCCTGCGTGGACTTGTCGCATGATGACGAAAAGTCCATCTTTTGAGCCATGACCGGCCGCCACTTCCGATATAGATTGCCGCAAACTCATCCCAAGGAGAGGAAACTCATGCTGCGTATCGTCGCGATTGCCTTGGCGGCGGGCACAATGGCGTCCACCGGCGTCTTGGCCCAAGACGTCAAAGTTGGCGTGGTGCTGCCGCTCACCGGCGGCCTCGCACCCGTCGGCAAGCAGGTCCAGGCCGGCATCAAGCTCTACATGGACAAGAACGGCGCTACTGTCGCCGGCAAGAAGATCGACCTCATCATCAAGGACGACGCCGGCGTTCCCGACAACTCGAAACGGCTGGCGCAAGAGCTGATCGTCAACGACAAGGTCGCCATCATCGGCTCGGGAATAACCCCAAGCGCCATGGCGATCGGCCCGCTATCGACCCAGGGTAAGACCGCCAACGTCGTGACAGTGTCGGGCACCTCGGGCGTGATCAATCCCAACAATCCCTACATGGTGCGCACGAGCTTCACGCTCGGCCAGCAATCCGGCATCATCGCCGAATGGGCGGCCAAGAACGGCAGCAAGAAGGTCGCCATCGTTCAGTCGGACTGGGCGCCGGGCGCCGAAGCGACTGCGGTATTCACCGACGCTTTCACCAAAGCGGGCGGGCAGATCGTCGAGACCATCAAGGTGCCGCTCGCCAATCCTGATTTCGCGCCATTCCTGCAGCGCGCGCGAGATGCCAATCCCGACACGCTATTCGTGTTCGTGCCGGCAGGCCAGGCCGGCACCTTCGCCAAGCAGTTCGCCGAGCGCGGGCTCGACAAGGCCGGGATCAAGCTCATCGGCCCCGGCGACATCGTCGACGATAACGACCTTCCCGGCATGGGCGATGCCATGCTGGGCGTGGTCACCGCCGGCATTTATTCCGTGCTCCACAATTCGCCGACCAACAAGGAGTATGTCGCCGCCTTCAAGAAAGCGAACGGCTATCGCCCGAACTTCATCTCGCTCGGCGGCTATGACGGCATGCACCTGATCTATGAGGCCCTCAAGAAGACGCAAGGAAAGACCGACGGCGAGTCGCTGATCAATGCCATGAAGGGCATGAAATGGGAGAGCCCGCGCGGACCGATCTCGATCGATCCAGACACACGCGACATCGTCCAGAATGTCTATATCGGCAAGGTCGAAAAGGTCGATGGCGAGCTTTACAACGTCGAGTTTGCGACCTTCGAAGCAGTCAAGGATCCATTGAAGAAGAAGTAGTCCGAGCAATGCCGGCGCGCGCGGCGGCAAGTCTCCGCGCGCCGGTTGCTTCCGTCGGCGGGGCACGGCGATGCTGACCATTTTGTTCGACGGAATCGCCTACGGCATGCTGCTGTTCGTGCTGGCATGCGGGCTGTCAGTCACGCTCGGGCTGATGAATTTCGTCAATCTCGCCCACGGCGCCTTCGCGATGGCGGGCGGCTATATCACGCTCGTTCTGGTCAATCGCGCCGGGTTGCCATTCTTCGCCGGACTTGCCGTCGCCTTCGTCGTCACCGCATTCATCGGCGCGCTGTTCGAGCGCACGCTCTACGTGCACGTCTACGGCAAGAGCCCTCTCGATCAGGTTCTGTTCACCATCGGCCTGGTCTTTATGGCGGTCGCCGCCGTCGATTACGTCATGGGATCGCAGCAGGTCTTCATCCAGATCCCGAGCGCGTTGCAGGGCCGCTTCGAAATCTTCGGAGTGGGCGTCGGTCGCTATCGGCTGCTGATCATCGTGGTCTGCGGAATCCTCACGCTCGCGCTGCAGCTCATCCTCTCCAGCAGCCGGTTCGGCAGCCGGTTGCGCGCCTCGGTCGATGACGCGCGCGTCGCGCGCGGATTGGGTATCAATGTCAACGCGGTGTTCTCGCTGACCTTCGCGGTGGGATCCGGCCTCGCTGGGCTCGGCGGTGCATTGGGGGCTGAGATTCTCGGCCTCGATCCGACCTTCCCGCTCAAATACATGGTCTATTTCCTAATTGTGGTGACGGTCGGCGGCACCTCGAGCATCACGGGCCCCTTCGCCGCCTCGCTTTTGATCGGCATCGCCGACGTCGCAGGCAAGTATTACGTGCCCAAATTCGGGGCGTTCGTGATCTACACCATCATGATCATCGTTCTAATCCTTCGGCCGCAGGGTCTGTTTGCCCGCGCCGCGGGCAAGTAGCCTCGGGGCTCGCGATGCCACCTGCGCTGGTCGGAAAGGTTGCTCACCGCCTCGCCACGCGCGGGCGATGGCGTCCGCTCGAGTACGCCTTTTGGCTTGCGGCACTGGCGAGCTTCTTTCTGCTGCCCAATCGGCATCTGATCCTCACCGAAATCGCTTGGCTTGCCCTGTTCGCGCTCTCGCTCGACCTCATTCTCGGCTATGCCGGCATCATCTCGCTTGGGCATGCCGCCTTTTTCGGTCTCGGATCCTATCTGGCCGCGCTCTTGGCCAAGCACGGCATCATCAACGAGCCGGTGCTCGCGCTCGTCCTGTCCGGGCTTTGCGCCGCGGTTCTCGGCTTCGCGACGAGCTTCCTTGTCCTGCGCGGGTCCGACCTCACGCGGTTGATGGTGACCCTCGGGGTGGCGCTGATCATGCGCGAGATCGCCAACCAGATTCCCGACATTACCGGCGGCGCGGACGGGCTTCAGGGCGTCGTCATCGCGCCCATCCTTGGTCTGTTCCAGTTCGATATTTTTGGTCACGTGGCATACGCCTATTGCCTCATCGTTCTGTTCATCCTTTTTTTGCTGGCACGGCGGGTGGTCTATTCCCCGTTCGGCCTCTCGCTGCGGGCGGTGAAGGGCAACCCGTTGCGCGCCGCTTCGATCGGGATTTCGGTGAATGCCCGGCTGGTAACCATCTATACGTTCGCCGCCTTCTACGCCGGCATTGCCGGCGCGCTTCTGGCGCAGACCACGGCTTTTGCTTCGCTTGACGTGTTTTCATTCGAGCGCTCGGCCGATCTTTTGCTCGTGCTGATTATCGGCGGTACCGGCTATCTCTACGGCGGGCTGATCGGGGCCGTGATCTTCAAGCTGATGCAGGACTGGATTGCCAATTTGACGCCGCAGTATTGGCAATTTTGGATCGGTCTCGTGCTGGTCTTGATTGTGCTGATCGGCCGCGATCGCATCGCGCTGAGGACCGGCGGCGTGCGCCTGCTCGCCGAACGGATCACGCGCCGGTTCGCGCCGGCGGCCGCGCCCGTGGCGGTTCCACCGGGCGAGGGAAGCTGAGCCATGCCGGTCGTCCTCGAGACCGTCGCGTTGGAGAAGCATTTCGGCGGCATCGCCGCGGTCGCCGGGGTCTCGCTCAGCATCGAAAAGGGCGCTCGCCACGCGCTGATCGGGCCGAACGGCGCCGGAAAGACGACGGTCATTAATCTGCTCACCGGAGTGCTGAGGCCCACGGCCGGGCGCATCCTGCTCGAAGGAGAGGACATCACCTCGCTGGACGCCTATAAGCGGGTGCAGCGCGGGCTCGCGCGCACCTTTCAAATCAACCAGCTGTTTCTCGACCTCACGCCGCTCGAGACCGTCGGGCTTGCGATCTCCGAACGGCTGGGCTCGGGCGCACAGTGGTGGCGTCTCGTCGGCAGCAATCCCCACGTGGTCGAGGAGATCGTTGAAATCCTCGGCCGCTTCCATCTCACCGATGTCATGCATGAACGCACTGGCAATCTTCCCTATGGCAAGCAGCGGTTACTCGAGATTGCGCTCGCCATCGCCTGCCGGCCCCGCGTGCTGCTCCTCGACGAACCGGCGGCCGGGGTGCCGGAGGACGAGCGGCACGAGATCTTGGCGACTGTCGCGGCGTTGCCTGCCGACGTGACCGTGCTGCTGATCGAGCACGACATGGATATCGTGTTCTCATTCGCCGATCGGATCTCGGTGCTGGTGAACGGCGCGCTGTTCGTCGACGGGCCGCCCGCGGAGGTTGCGCGCGACCCGCGCGTCAAGGCGGTCTATCTAGGCGAGTCGCTCGATGCCTGAACTGTTGACCATCGAGCAGCTGAGTGCCGGCTACGGCGAGGCGGTCGTGCTCAACGCAATCTCGCTTGCTCTTGCCGAGCGGCAGTCACTGGCGCTACTCGGCCGCAACGGCATGGGCAAGACCACGTTGATCAATTCGATCGTGGGCGTGACCCGGTATATCGCCGGTCGCATCGGCCTCGATGGCCGCGACATCACGCCGCTGCGCCCCGACCAGCGGGCGCACGCCGGCATCGGTTGGGTGCCGCAGGAGCGCAACATCTTCAAATCGCTCACCGTCGAGGAAAATCTCACCGCTGTGGCGCGCCCCGGCCCATGGACTGTGGAGCGGATCTACGAGCTGTTTCCGCGGCTGAGCGAACGTCGGCGCAATCTCGGTAATCAGCTCTCGGGAGGCGAGCAGCAGATGCTCGCGGTCGGCCGCGCCTTGATCCTCAATCCGCGGCTGATGCTGCTCGACGAGCCGCTGGAGGGGCTTGCCCCGATTCTGGTCGAGGAGCTGTTGCTGGCGCTGCGGCGCATCATTCGCGATGAGGGCATGTCGGCGATCCTAGTCGAGCAGAACGCGCAGAAGGTGCTCGGCGTGACGGATCGGGTTGCGATCATCGAGCGCGGTGCGGTGGTATACGAGGGAGCCAGTGCCGATCTTGCCGCCGACCGCGCGGTGCTTGAGAGTTATCTCGGAGTCACAGCCGCCGGCTCACGCCGCAAGGGCAGACGCTAATCGTGCCGCATCGCCATCGCCAGGATGGGACGCATCCCACGCGATGCGAGACAATCTGCCCACCGTTTTGTGGTTGACGTTGCCTCGGTTGACGTGCCTTTGCTCGCGCTAAATTGCCCAAGGAGCCCGTTCCATGAAGAGGACCAAACCGCCGTTCCGCGCCGATCATGTCGGCAGCTTCTTGCGTCCTGCGGCGCTGAAAGACGCGCGGGCTAAGCGCGAAAAGGGCGCGATCACGCAGGCGGATCTCAAGGCGATCGAGGACCGCGAGATCGAAAAGGTGGTCAAAAAGCAGGAGGAGCTCGGGCTTCAACTCGCAACGGACGGTGAATTCCGCCGGTCCTGGTGGCACTTCGATTTTCTCGGCATGCTCGACGGCGTCGAAATTTTTGAGGCCGAGCAGGGGATCCAGTTCCGTGGCGTGCAAACCAAGGCGCAGGGCCTGCGCATCGTGGGCAAGATCGCGTTCTCCAATCATCCGATGCTGGAGCACTTCAAATTTCTCAAGGCGCACACCAAGGTCACGCCGAAAATGACCATCCCGGCGCCGCCAGTGTTGCACTTCCGTTTGCCTAAAGACGGCATCAACAAGAGCGTCTATCCCGATCACGACCAATTCTTCCAGGATGTTGGCAATGCCTATAAGCAGGCGGTGAAGGCGTTTTATGATGCCGGCTGCCGCTATCTGCAATTTGACGATACGGTCTGGGCCTATCTTTGCTCGCAGGAGGAATTGCGCAAGGCGCGCGAGCGGATGGCGAACGTCGATCAGCTCCAGGGCATTTACGCACGCGTGATCAATACTGCGCTCGAAGCCAAACCCGCAGACATGACCATCACGACCCATGTCTGCCGCGGCAACTTCCGCTCGACGTGGATTTCCGAAGGCGGCTACGAGCCGGTAGCCGAAACCTTGCTGGGCAAGGTGAACTATGACGGTTACTTTCTCGAATACGATACCGAGCGCGCCGGCGGATTCGAACCGCTGCGTTTTTTACCCAAAGGTAACAAGGTCGTGGTGCTCGGCCTTGTCACCTCGAAAAGCGGCACGCTCGAGAAGAAGGACGACCTAAAACGGCGCATCGACGAGGCGGGCAAGTTCGCTCCGATCGAACAGTTCTGCCTCTCGCCACAATGCGGTTTCGCCTCCACCGAGGAAGGCAACATCTTGGCAGAGGAAGAGCAGTGGGCGAAATTGCGGATGATCCTCGATGTCGCGGACGAGATATGGGGGCGCTGAGAACGTCCTGGGCGCAAGCGCGATGCTCTTCCCAACGACCCTGGTCGGCTCCTATCCCCAGCCGGTCTGGCTCATCGACCAGGCGAAGCTTTCAAAGCAAGTGCCGCGCGTGCGGGCGCACGATCTTTGGCTCGTCGATCCGGCACGGCTCGAGGCCGCGCAGGATGACGCCACCTTGCTGGCCATCCGCGATCAGGAGCGCGCCGGATTAGACATCATCACCGACGGCGAGCAGCGCCGGGAGAGCTATTCCAACCGCTTTGCCACGGCGCTCTCCGGCATCGATCTCGACAATCCCGGCAAGACGCCGAACCGCACCGGCGGGTTTTCTACTGTGCCGCGGGTCGTCGGCCCGATTCGACGCAAACACCCGGTCGAGGTTCGCGATGTGGAATTCCTGCGCGCCAACACGAAACGGCCAATCAAGATGACGGTGCCGGGGCCATTCACCATGTCGGCGCAATGCCAGGACGATTTCTATGGCGACGAGGAACGACTGGCGCTCGACTATGCGGCGGCGGTCAACGCCGAAATCACAGATCTGTTTGCGGCCGGCGCCGATATTGTGCAGATCGATGAGCCTTGGATGCAGTCGCGGCCGGAAAAGGCGCGCAAATACGGGCTCAAAGCGCTCGACCGCGCGCTGGCCGGGATCAGAGGGACGACGGCGGTGCACATCTGCTTCGGCTATGCCGCCGTGGTGAAGGACAAGCCCTCCGGTTATGCGTTCCTGGCGGAGTTCGAAGACTCGGCGGTCGATCAGGTCTCGATCGAGGCTGCCCAGCCCAAGCTCGACCTTTCGGTCTTGCAAGAGCTGCCGTCCAAGACGATCATTCTCGGCGTGATCGACCTTTCGGACTTAACCGTCGAGGCGGCCGAAACCGTTGCTGGCCGCATCCGTAAGGCATTGCCATTTGCGTCGGCCGATCGGATCGTGGTGGCGCCGGACTGCGGCCTTAAATACCTTCCGCACGAGGTCGCATTCGGAAAAATGCGCGCACTGGTCGAAGGTGCCGCGATTGTGCGCCGCGAGTTCGCCGGATGAGAAAACGTCCGCAAGAAGGATGAGGAGGCAGCCCATGCCCTACGTGACCGAAGACAACCTAACCGATGTCGTGATGGAGCGGTGGAAGGACATTCCCGATCCGCGCTTGCGACGGATCATGCAATCGCTGATCAGGCACCTTCATGGCTTCGTGCGTGACATCGAGCCGACGCAGGCGGAATGGGCAGCGGCGATCGATTGGCTCACCCGGACCGGAAAGCTCTGCTCGGAGAAGCGACAGGAATTCGTCCTCGCCTCAGACGTGCTGGGCGTGAGCATGCTGGTGGACACGATCAACCATCGCCGGCCCAGTGCGGCCACGCCGAACACGGTCGAAGGCCCGTTCCATGTCCCCAACGCACCGGCAATGGCGGACGGCGGCAACATGGCGCAGGGTGCGCCCGGCATTCCCTGCTTCGTGACCGGCAAGGTTCACGGCCTCGACGGCGAGCCGATTGCGGGGGCGGTGCTCGATCTCTGGCAAACCGACGGCGAAGGCCTTTATGAGGACCAACGCGACGTGAAAGGGCCGTGGATGCGTGGCCTCTACCGCACGCAAGCCGACGGCAGTTATGTGATCCGAACGGTTGCGCCAATCGCGTACACGATCCCTATGGATGGAACCGTGGGGGAGCTCATGGAGCGAACCGATATTAGCCACATGCGTCCCGCACACATCCATTTCGCGATCTCTGCGCCTGGTTACCATGGTCTCGTGACGCACCTCTTTCAAAGGGGTGACGAGTACATCGAGAACGACGTCGTCTATGCCGTAAAGGAGCCGCTGATCGTCGATTTCGTAAAAAGGCCGCCGGGAAAGGCGCCGAGTGGCGAAATGATGGCGACGCCATTCTACGAGGTGAAATACGATTTCGTGCTGGCGAAACGGGTGGAGGCCCTCGCGGCCGCCGAGTGAGGAGCTCAACGCGTCGCCCCATGGCCAAGCCAAGAGACACGCTCAAGCGGGCGCGTCGAACAACCCTACGCATTCTGGCTTCGTCTTGACTGCGAGCGCACACCTCGCGGGAGAGTAGGTATAGCAAAAAGGTGCGGGTCATGAAGCGTTCCAAGCCGCCGTTCCGCGCTGATCACGTCGGCAGTTTGTTGCGCCCGGCGGCGCTGAAGGCGGCGCGTGAGAAACGCGCGAAGGGCGAGATCGGCGCTGCAGATCTCAAGGCGCTCGAGGACCGCGAGATTGAGCGGGTCATAAAGAAGCAAGAGGAGGTCGGGCTTCAAGGAGTCACGGATGGGGAGTTTCGCCGCTCCTGGTGGCACCTCGATTTTCTCTGGGGGCTCGATGGCGTCGAGCGCCATGTCATGGATACCGGCATTGCCTTTGCCGGCGTCACCACGCGCAACGAGGGAGTGCGTGTCACCGGGAAGCTGGGATTTTCCAGCCATCCGATGATCGAGCATTTCAAATTCGTTCAGGCGCACGCGACGCGGATGCCGAAAATTACAATACCGGCACCTTCGGCCATCTATGGCCGTCCGCTGAAGACTCCGATCGACAAGAGCGTCTATCCCAAGCTCGATCAATTTTTCGCCGACCTGGGTCAGGCCTACCGCAAGGCGGTGCGTGCCTTCGCTGATGCCGGCTGCCGCTATCTGCAGCTCGATGAAGTATTCATCGCCATGCTGTGCGATCCCAAATACCGCCAGCAGATGGTGGATCGCGGGGACGATCCCGAGCGACTCGGAGAGATTTACGGCGATCTCATCAACGTCGCGATGTCGGATATCCCTTCCGATATGACGATCACCATGCACCTGTGCCGCGGCAATTACAAATCGACCTACATGGGAACCGGCGGTTATGAAGCGGTACAGGAAATCCTGTTCAACAAGATCAGGGTGCACGGATATTTCATGGAATACGACGACCCACGCTCGGGCGGCTTCGAGCCATTGCGCATGCTGCCCAAAGACAAGCTCGTTGTGCTCGGCGTCGTGACCACGAAGACCGGCAAGCTCGAGAGCAAGGACGAGCTCAAGCGGCGCATCGACCAGGCGGCAAAATACGCTCCGCTCGATCAGCTCTGCATGTCCGGCCAGTGTGGCTTTGCTTCGACTGAGGAGGGCAATTTGCTGACCGAGGAGGAGCAATGGGCAAAACTGCGCCGCATCGTCGAGGTTGCGGACGAGGTGTGGGGCTAAGGCCAATGGCGAGCAGCAAATACTAACAACCAGCAGCCAAGCAACACAGTGGCAACCTCATGACAGGCATGCTGGCCGGCAAAGTCGCCATCGTGACCGGCGGCGGTCGCGGCATCGGCCGCGGCGTCGCGCTATTGATGGCCAGCGAGGGCGCGCGCGTCGTCGTCTGCGACATCGGCGCGAGCCTCGAAGGGGAAGGCACCGATGCGTCTCCCGCGCAACAGGTCGTGGAGGAGATCAAGCGCGTCGGCGGCGGTGCCCTCGCCTCCACGCTCTCTATCACGGATCCGAAGAACGCGGAGGAGATCGTAAAAGTTGCGCTCACCGCCTTCGGCCGCATCGATATCCTGGTCAACAATGCCGGCATCTTGCGCGACCGAATCTTTCACCGCATGAGCTGGTCGGATTGGTCGGACGTGCTGGCCGTTCACCTCAATGGCTCGTTCAACATGAGCCGGGCCTGCGCGGCCCATTTTCGTGAGCAGAATGGCGGCGCCTTCGTGCACATGACCTCCACCTCCGCGCTGGTCGGCAATTTCGGCCAAGCCAATTACATGGCGGCCAAGTTTGGCATCGTGGGACTCTCGCGCGGGATTGCGCTCGACATGCAGCGCTTCAAGGTTCGTTCGAATTGCATCGCGCCATTTGCTTGGACACGCATGATCGATTCGATCCCGATGGATACTCCAGAGGAAAAGATGCGGGTTGAGCGCATGCAGCAGATGACGCCGGAAAAGATTGCGCCGCTTACGGTCTATCTGGCCTCCGATAGCGCCGAGGGAATCTCCGGTCAGATTTTCGGCGTGCGTAACAACGAGATTTTCCTGTTTGGCCAGCCCCGCGTGGTTCGCACAATCCATCGCTCCGACGGCTGGTCGCCTGAAAATATCAGCCAACAGCTCAAGGGTGCGCTTGGGCCCTCGTTTACGCCGCTCGAGCGTTCCAGCGACGTGTTCTCCTGGGATCCGATATAAGTTGACCAATGCCCCGCCTCCGAAGCTGCCGCCCAGCAAGATCGTTCCGGAGCCGAATGGGGGATGCTCGCTTACCCGAGTCGCCGAGCTCGCGGCGAAGTGGAACCCATCCAGCCGACGCGTTTTGAGATTACATGGCCCAGGCTGAGCTTAATCCCGCGACCGACGAGCTCGCCCAGATCCGAGAGTCCGTGCGTGCCCTCTGCGCCAAGTTTCCCGGCGAGTATTGGCGCGCGCTCGACCGCGAGCGTGCCTATCCGACCGAGTTCGTCGGAGCGCTCACTGAAGCGGGTTTCCTCGCTGCGTTGATCCCGGAAGAGTATGGCGGCAGCGGCCTTAGCATGCGGGCCGCCGCCACCATCATGGAAGAGATCCAGGCCTCAGGCTGCAATGGTGCCGCTTGTCACGCGCAGATGTACACGATGGGGACGCTGTTGCGGCACGGCAACCAGGTGCAGAAGGCGCGCTGGCTGCCGCTGATCGCAGCGGGCCAACTGCGGCTACAGGCCTTTGGGGTCACCGAGCCGACATCAGGCTCAGACACCCTCAATCTACGCACGACAGCGGTACGGGAGGGCGATCATTACATCATCAATGGACAGAAGATCTGGACGTCGCGCGCCGAGCATTCGGATCTGCTCCTACTCATTGCCCGCACCATGCCGCGCGAAGCGGCGAAAACGCGCACCGAAGGGCTTTCGGTCTTCCTCGTGGACATGCGCCTAGCGCAAGGCACCGGCATCAGCCTCAATCCGATCCGCACCATGATGAATCACGCGACCACGGAGCTATTTTTCGATGATCTGCGCGTTCCGGCGGAAAATCTGGTCGGCGAGGAGGGCCAGGGTTTTCGCTACATTCTGAGCGGCATGAACGCCGAGCGCATCCTGATTGCAGCGGAATGCATCGGCGATGCGAAGTGGTTCATCGCCAAGGCGACGGGTTACGCCAAGGAACGGATCGTATTCGGTCGGCCCATCGGGCAGAATCAGGGCGTGCAATTCCCGATCGCGCGGGCGTATGCGCAAATGCGCGCAGCCGAGCTCATGGTCCGCGCGGCTGCATCCCTTTATGACGCTGGGCGCGATTGCGGCGCGGAAGCAAACATGGCGAAACTCCTCGCTGCCGATGCCTCATGGGCAGCGGCCGACATGTGTCTGCAGACCCACGGCGGCTTCGGCTTTGCCGAGGAGTTCGACATCGAGCGCAAATTCCGCGAAACGCGGCTCTATCAGACAGCGCCGATCTCGACCAATTTGATCCTGTCGTACCTCGCCGAACACGTTCTCGGGCTGCCACGTTCCTACTGAGCGGCGTGGGGCGGAAAATTTCCAGCTTGCCGATGCGGCAATCTGTCGGCTAGGAGATGGTTATGCCGCTTACAAAAAGTAAAAAGCTAGACGACAGCGCAGCACGGAGTGCCGAGAGCGCAGCACAGAGCGAAGTCGGGGTAGCTGCGATGAGTACCGCCCTCGTGGCTGATATCGGCGGCAGTAAAAGCCGGTTTGCGCTCAGCAATTCCTCCGGAGAGCTCGAACGCGTACTGGTAATCGATAATGATACGGTCGCCGGGCTGGATGCAGCTGTCGCGTATTATCTCGAGGAGACCGGCGCGCGTCCCCGTGCGGCCACCCTGGCCGTCGCCGGCTCCGTCGGCGGCGAGGAAGTGGTGCTTACCAATCGGGTGGGGTGGCGGCTGCGGCGCGCGGAGTTTGCGAAGCGCTTCGGATTTCTGCAGTTGCGCGTGCTGAACGATTTCGAGGCGATCGCGTGGGCCCTGCCGCTTCTCGGCGCGGCACAGACGCGGCCGCTGGGCGAGCCCGTGGCGATGCGCGAAGGCGTCAAGGTCGTGCTCGGTCCAGGTACTGGGCTGGGTGTGGCCGCCCTCTTGCCTGCCAACGGCCGCTGGCATGTGCTCGCGAGCGAGGGCGGTCATGCCTCCTTTGGCCCGCAGCGAGCGGACGAAGTCGAACTGTTTACGCGCCTTCGCGATGCATGTGGCTCGGTGAGCGCCGAGGCGGTATTGTCCGGACCCGGTCTTGTGCGACTGGCGCGCGCGCTCGACCCGTGCGCGGCCTCCCACGAGCCAGAGACCATTGTTGCCAGCGCATTGGCGCGCGAGCCCGCAGCGCATGCGGCGGCGTGGCTTTTCGTGCGCCTGCTTGGACGCTTTGCCGGCGGGCTGGCGCTCACCTTCAAGGCGCTGGGCGGCGTTTATATCACCGGCGGGGTCGCCTGCGGCCTCGGGCCGCTATTGGACGAGCCGCAGTTCCGTGCCGCGTTCGAGGCGCACCCGCCATACGCAACCTTACTCAAGACGATCCCGACCCTGCTCATCACCTGCGAGCAGCCCGGGCTGATCGGCTGCGCGGCAGTGCCGACCGAGCGTGCGCTAACTGCTTAGGGACCGGGTTGCCAATGTCGGGCGCGGCGCGCTCGATCATCCTCACGCCAATCCGAGCTCGGTGAATGCGTCCCTGTGATGTTCGGCGCTGTCTGGCGAAAAGCAGCAGAAGACCACTCGCTTGATGCCACGCGGGTCGTTCGCGATCTCCGCCACCACCGTCCCGACAGCGACGCGTGCTGCGCGTTCCGGGGGAAATCGATAGACGCCGGTCGAGATCGCCGGAAACGCGATCGAGCTCAAGCTCCGTTCGGCAGCAAGCGCAAGGGCGGTGCGATAACAGGCCGCAAGCAAGTCTTCCTCGCCCTTGTGGCCGCCGCCCCAAACCGGCCCGACGGCGTGGATGACGTGCTTAGCCTTCAGTCGGTAACCGCGCGTCATCTTGGCTGAGCCTGTCTCACAGCCGCCGAGCGCGCGGCACTCGGCGAGCAGCTCGGGCCCGGCGGCGCGATGGATAGCGCCATCCACGCCGCCGCCGCCGAGCAAAGTTCGGTTGGCAGCGTTGACGATGGCATCGACATTCAACGTGGTGATGTCGGCAATACAGATCTCGAGCCGGGTCGATCCGATCGGGGCCGCGAGAAGAGGAGTGCTCATGACTAGATGCTAGCGCAATCGCCTGGGCTGCGCAGCGTCCGAGTGGTTTGCACTATTAAGTCTGCTCAACCAACTGCGGCTCTGCCCGAGTGGCAAGATCGATCGTGCTGCGGCGGCCGATATCCTCAAAATGGGCGTCAAGGAAACGTCGCGTCGCACGCTGACCGAGCTTACGCAGCATCTCGAAATATTCGTAGTCGGTCTTGAGCGTGCCGGGCGCGCTCTCGCCCAGATCCTGCATTCCTATGCGATGGAGCCTGAGTCGCCGGAATTCACCCGGTCTCGTTCCACGGGGTAACCGTCCTTGATCGATCAGTCCGTTGATGAAGGCGACGCCGCGCAGCTCGGAAAGAAGCGAGGCGTTGAAGCCGATTTCGTTGACCCTGCTCACGATTTCGCGCGTGCGTGTCGGCACTTCGCGGCGCTCGCGCGGATTGATCTGAACAATCAGGGCGTCCTCCGCTGCGGTCGTGCGCAGAAACGGAACAAGGGGCGGATTGGCGGTATAGCCACCGTCCCAATAAGGGACACCTTCAATTTCCACCGCTCGGAAGAGCAGCGGAAGAGCGGCCGAGGCAATGACGGCCTCTGCGCTCACCTCCGCGCGTGTAAATACGCGCAGCTCTCCAGTGTGGACGTTCGTAGCGGAGATGAAGAGTTCCAGGCCCTGGTCGCGGCGAATGGCTTCGAAGTCGACGAAACGCTCGATTAGTTCTTTGAGAGGGTTGATGTTGAGCGGATTGAGATCATAAGGGGACAACATACGCGCCATCGCGCCGAGCCACAGCCCTTCCCGCGCAACGAAAGGGAACAGCCGCTCCACGACGCTGCGCTGCAGGTCGGGCAGATGGCCGTCCACGCTCACCGCGCGCCAAAAATCAGCGAGCCGCTGCCGCGCCTCGTCTGGCCCGCCGTGGATGAGCCCGTCGGCCAGCATGACGGCGTTCACGGCTCCCGCTGACGCGCCGGAAATGCCTTCGATCTCGAGGCGGCCATCCTCAAGCAGTTGGTCGAGCACCCCCCAGGTGAACGCGCCATGGGCGCCGCCGCCCTGCAGCGCGAGATTGATCGGCTTCGCCGGACTTTTTGCTCGCCCGGGCGCACGCAGTCGGCGCGGCGGGGTGCGCGGTCTGAGGGCCATGGACAGGAGATTGGCGAGCAGAATGGGAATCATTCGCGTCCGTGGTTTTTGGGCGCCCTGGGAGCGGAACTCATGAATATGGGAACAGAATTACTGCATTGCAATATAATTATTGCGTTGCAGCAAGAGCGAAATGCTCGCAAACTGGGTAAGGTGCGGCGTGTCGAGAGCCAAAGCCACGCGTAGCCGATCGATCCGGCGGCGGCCGGTATTTCCGGCGCCCGACCATGATCACCATCGTTGTTCAAGCGATGCGATGGCCATGGCCGAGCTTTTATGTGCGCAACGGGGGCAGCGTCTCACGCCGATCCGCCGCAAGGTGCTGGCGGTGCTACTGGCGACGCACAAGCCGCTAGGAGCTTACGAGATTGTCGAGCGGCTCGCGGTTAAAGGACCACGGCCGGCGCCGATCACTGCCTATCGGGCGCTCGAGTTCCTACGTGAGAACGGCCTCGTGCATCGGATCGAGAGCCGCAATGCTTTCGTCGCTTGCGTGCACAATCATTCCGCTGCTGCGCTCGTGGTATTCTTGATCTGTGAGTGCTGCGGCGCAGTAGGGGAGGCCTCATCGGAGGACGTGACCGCGACACTGACATCGGCCGCGCGCGCTGCCGGCTTCATGCCGAAATCGCCGGTGATCGAGGTCACCGGCATCTGCGCGCATTGCCGCGAGGGGTGATGCGGAACCGGTCGCGTTGACGCCGGCGGTGCGGTCTGGCACGTCCTGTGGCAAAGGAGGCCATACATGACCGAAGCTGGGCCACAGCCACGCCGCCGCTCGGTGTCCGTCGATGTTGGCGGCGTTCGCGTGGGCGGCGACGCTCCCATCGTCGTGCAGTCCATGACCAATACCGACACCGCCGCTGTCGAGGAGACGGCACGGCAGGTGGCCGCGTTGGCGGGCGCAGGCTCCGAGATCGTGCGCATCACCGTGGACCGCAAAGAGGCGGCAGCCGCGGTCCCACGCATCAAGGAGCGGCTGCTGAAGATGGGCGTGGGCGTGCCCATCGTCGGCGATTTTCATTACATCGGCCATAAGCTCTTGGCCGATTATCCGGCCTGCGCGGAGGCGCTCGACAAGTACCGGATCAATCCCGGCAACGTCGGGTTCAAGGAAAAGAAGGACCGGCAGTTCGGCGCGATTGTCGAGACCGCGATCAAGCACGGCAAGCCGGTGCGCATCGGCGCGAATTGGGGCTCGCTCGATCAGGAGCTCCTGACGCGGCTAATGGATGAGAACGCGCGCTCGCCAAACCCGCGTGATGCGCGCGAGGTGACGCGCGAGGCAATGGTGCAATCGGCGCTTCTCTCCGCCACGCGCGCGGAGGAGATCGGGCTCTCGCGCGACCGCATCATCTTGTCCGCCAAAGTATCCGCAGTGCAGGACCTCATCGCAGTCTATGGTGAGCTCGCGCGGCGTTCGGATTATGCGCTCCATCTCGGGCTGACCGAGGCCGGCATGGGCTCGAAGGGGATCGTGGCCTCGGCAGCCGCCCTGAGTATTCTGTTGCAACAGGGTATTGGCGACACCATCCGCATTTCACTCACGCCGGAGCCCGGCGGAGACCGCACCCTCGAGGTCAAGGTGGCGCAGGAGTTGCTACAAACCATGGGCTTTCGGGTTTTTGTGCCCCTCGTCGCCGCCTGTCCGGGATGCGGACGGACGACCTCGACGACCTTTCAGGAACTCGCCCGCGACATTCAAGGCTTCATCCACGCATCCATGCCCGAGTGGAAGCGGCGCTATCCCGGTGTGGAGCGGCTCAACGTCGCCGTGATGGGCTGCATCGTCAATGGACCCGGCGAAAGCAAGCACGCCGATATCGGCATTTCGCTCCCGGGCACTGGCGAGCAACCGGCTGCGCCAGTGTTCATCGATGGCAAAAAGGTGGCGACGCTGCGCGGCGCTACAGTGGCCGCCGACTTCAAGCAGATGGTGATCGACTATATCGAAACCCGGTTCGGGCACGGCAGCGCCGGACGTACGGCGGCGGAATAGGCCCGCCGGGGCGATCGACTAGCTTCAAATCGGACAGTGTGCCAGTCGGGCGCGCAAGCGCTAGTGCGGTGCGTGCGGCGCGCGCGAGAGTTCGGCGAGCAGACCGATGACCGCGATCAAAACACAAAGAAGCACGATCTTTTCCACGCAGGCCCTCCACGAACCCATCCTCGCGGCACCTATTTAGAATGGGATCGCGGCGGCACAGGTTCCGTGTCGTGGCAAAGTGATGGCAGGTGGAGTTAATCTGCCGTTAAATCTCTTGGCGAATTTGCGACACGCCGACGCGTGAGAGATGACATTCGCGAGCGGCGGATAGCGCGAGCTAATGCGGCACGATCAGTCACGCTGCTTTCGGCGGCAGGTTCGCCAGGTCTGCCGCATAGACCTCTTCCATGCGCGATTGCAGCTCGTGTCGGGCAAGGGCCTCGGCGAACATACGACGTACCAGCGGCTGCTCGTCGGCGTAGTCGATCTGTGTTCCGCCCCGTCGTGTCGAGATCCATGACATCGGCACGCCCTGGGCATTGCGCGGCGTCCAGTGCTTGAACGCGAGATACCGCGCGGGTGTCGGGCCGGAATTGAAGTGCTGATGAAACCACGTATTGGGTGGCACAATGAGTGTGCCGACCTGCCAATCGAACCGCCGCGGCTTCTCACCCTGGGGCCACATCAGTGAATAACCCTCGCCCGACAGCACGATCACGTGCGCGCCCGGCCCATGGGCGTGTGCCTTCTTGTAGGTGCCGACCGGGAATTGTGAGATGTGGCTGGCGATCGATCCGCGCGCCATGTTGAAGCGGATGTGCCCGCCGCCGGCGCCACGCTCCTTGGCCGCAATCAGCGGCAGGTTGACGGCATCAGCCACGAAATTGGTCTGCAGCAGGAAGCCCACTTGCTCACCTTTGCCGCTGTAGTAATCAGGCTCGCCGGAAAAGCGATTCTTGAAATCGTACGGGTGATCGAACACGAACTCGATGTCCTCATAGAGATTGATTACCGATGGCGCGTTCGTGACCGCAACATAGCGCACGTTTTCCTGACCCGAGCCGTTGAAATGTTGGTACCAGCAATTGAGCGGGATGGCGAAAATCGCGCCTGCTTTCCACTCGAAGGTGGCGCGCGCGCCTGCATTGTTCCACACGGCGGTGGATCCCCGACCCGACAGCACCAGAATCATCTCCTCGAATAGGTGATGTTGCGGCTCTAGCTTCTTACCAGGTGCGATCTCACACACGTAACAGTCATTCGAGGTGCGCGAGGCTTCGTGATTTATGAATACGCCCTTGCCGGCCTTGCGCGCCCAGGTTTTCAATTCGACGGTGCGCAGGTTCGGCACGTACTGTGCGCTGATGACATCGAGGCCCTCGCTGCGAACGAAGCGCAGATAAGGGGATTCCTTCTCGCTCGCGAAGTTGTCCGCTAGCTCCGGTGCGACGATCGCGTCCTTAGCCATAGGGACTCTCCAGGCTTGCGATCTTGGGTTTATCAGCGGCGGGCGTCTTGCGGCAATGCCAGCGCGGCGCATATGAGGGCTCGAGGGGCTGATACGCCATCTGGGCAGGTCACCGGGGGCCCCAAGTCAAAGGCTTGTCTAGTCGACCCACATGTTCCCTGCCAGCAAACTGCAGCCGCGGCCCGCAAAGCGAGGCTCGCGGCTTTCCCGCCTGGCACGGGGAGCCGCCCTGGCCCTCGCATTGGTGCTATTGCTCCCTTACGTCTTGGTGCCGCTTTATCGCGTGATCAATCCGATCTCGACCCTGATGCTGTGGCGTTGGGCAACAGGCGCGCGAGTGGAGCGAAGTTTCGTGCCGATTGAGCGCATGACTCCAGCGCTGCCGGTTACCGTGATCGCATCGGAAGATGGCCGCTTCTGCACCCACGGCGGCATTGATTGGCGGGAGATCCGCGAGCGGGTGGAGGATGTCGACGAGATTAGCGCGGCGCGGGGCGTGTCAACCATTAGCCAGCAGACCGCCAAAAACCTGTTCCTGTGGCCGGGTCGCAGTTTCCTGCGCAAAGGATTAGAGCTACCGCTCGCGCTGTGGATCGATCTTGTGCTGCCCAAATGGCGTGTGCTTGAAATTTATCTCAATGTCGCTGAATGGGGTCCGAACGGGCAATTCGGTGCAGAGACGGGTAGCCGATATGCGTTCAACAAATCGGCGCGGTCGCTCACACCGCGCGAGGCGGCGCTGCTAGCTGCGGTGCTGCCGAACCCGCGCCGGCGCAGCGCCAAGCAGCCGGGGCCGGCGGTGCGCCGCCTCGCCGCCATCTACGAGGCTCGAGGCGCGGCCCAGGCCTCGCTCGCGTTCTGTGCGAAACCTGCCAAGTGAAGCGAAGCGGGCCGTCTGCTCGCGGCTCTGGCTTTGACGCGGGCGATCCACTATAAGCGCGGCTTCAAACGCGATAGACGCGAAGCAATTCGCCTCGCAGCCGCCAAAAAAACCAGGAGCACGACCCATGGCCGTCCCCAAACGCAAGGTATCGCCGTCGAGGCGCGGAATGCGCCGTTCCGCTGATGCGCTCGCGCGGCCGACTTATGTAGAGGATAAGGATTCAGGTGAGCTGCGCCGACCCCACCACATCGACCTCAAAACCGGCATGTACCGCGGCCGCCAAGTACTCAAAGCAAAGAAAGAGGTGTGACGCTCGCTTGATAAGTTGCGCGCATGGCGATCGTGGCCCGCCGAAACGTTCAGCGGGATAGCTTTGGAAAAGTTGCGTGAAGAAAGCCAATCGGCATGTACCTGATCGCTTTCCCCCTGCTGCTCATCCCGTTTGCGTTCTTCAACATGGTTGTTTTTCTCCTCAATATGCCGCTCACCGATGAGGAGAAAAGCGTGGTCTTCCAGATACCCCTTGTCTCCGAGGTTACCATGCCTCCGGTCCTTGACCGCAGCATGCCAGTCACTATCAGCGATCTCATCGTTGCGATTGGCATGCTCCTGCTCTACGTCGAGGTCGTCAAAGCAGTGCGGCCCGGCGGCAAGTCGATATGGGATCATGTCCTCTCATTTATTCTGTTCGTAGCCATGGCGGCCGAACTGATGTTCGTGCCGCGAGCGATGTCGTCGACCTTGCTGCTTCTGGCCGTGCTCGGTTTTGTGGATTTCATCGCTGGCATCTCTATTCGGCTGGCGCAGCCGAAAATCGTATTCGAACGCGCAGGCCCGGCGCCGTCGGTGTCCCGAGTAAGCGATCGCTCGTAGGCTTATTGAGAACTGCCCCACTCGCGCTCACCCTCTCCCGGTGATTTCGACTTCTCCGGCGCGGCGGCAGGTCGCAGTGTGACAATCGGATAGCGTAACCTCGCTCAAGAAACGTCATGAGCCGCGACTTTCAGTTGCCGGGTCGCTCCCCAGTTATCGCTTGCGATGGCATGGCCGCGACCTCGCATCCGCTGGCGAGTCTCGCCGCGGTCGAGGCGCTACGCGCCGGGGGCACCGCCGCCGACGCAGCGGTGGCCGCGGTGGCCGTCCTGTGCGTGGTCGAGCCGCACATGACCGGCATCGGCGGGGACTGCTTCTGCATGCTGCATGTGCCCGGAAAGCCGGTCTGGGGCTATAACGGCTCCGGCCGTGCCGGCGCGCGCGCTTCGCTCAATGCGCTGATTGCGCAGGGAATTCGTTCCATTGCCTCCCACTCGATCCATGCCGTGACCGTACCTGGTGCCATTGATGCCTGGGCGGCGATCCTTAATGCGCATGGCCGCTTTTCTCTTTCTCGCGCGCTCGACCCGGCGATTCGGTACGCCGAGAGCGGGTTCCCAGTTGCGTCGCGTGTGGCCTGGGACTGGGCTTGGGAGATCGACAAGCTGCGCGCCGACACCGGCGCGACGAGGCACTTTCTGTTCCAGGGCGGCGCACCGGCCGAAGGCGACATCGTCAGACTGCCAGCGCTCGCCCAAACGCTCGCGACGATTGCGGAAAACGGGCCGCGCGCCTTTTACGAGGGGCCGATTGCGGACGAGATTGTCGCGACGATCGCCGCGCGCGGCTCCTTCCTTACCGCCGAGGACTTCGTCCGACATCGTGGGGAGGTCGTCGCGCCGATCGCCACCAATTACCGTGGTCTGGACGTCCTGGAATTGCCGCCCAACAGCCAAGGTCTGACCGCGCTCGTGCTGCTCAATATCCTGGAGCGCTTCGACCTCGCCACGCTCGATCCGCTCGGCCCTGAGCGATTCCATCTCGCGCTCGAGGCCGCGCGGCTTGCCTATGCCGTACGTGATACCCACGTCGCCGACCCCGACTTCATGCGGGCCGCCGTTCCAACGTTACTCGACAAGCACTTCGCGGCCGGGCTCGCCGGTCGGATCAACCCGGCGCGGCGCGTGCCGTGGCTGAGCGCGGCTTCGCCGGCCGATAGCGACACGGTGTACGTCGCAGTGGTCGACCGGGACCGAATGGCGGTTTCGCTGATCAATACGCTTTATTCCCATTTCGGCGTGGGTATCTGCACGGAGGAGACCGGCATCATGCTGACCAACCGGGGTGCCTGTTTCATCGTCGATGCCGACCATCCCAATGCGTTCGGCCCGAGCAAGCGGCCGATGCACACCATCATCCCGGCGCTCGCCTTCCGTGCAGGCCGGTGCGAACTCTCGTTCGGCGTCATGGGCGCGCACTATCAGCCGATGGGCCACGCGCAGATCGTGACGAATATCACCGACCATGCCATGGACGTGCAGGCGGCGATTGATGCTCCGCGCGCATTCTTCGAAGGGCCCACGAGTGTGGTTGAGCGGGGGCTGCCGCGAGCGAGCGTCGAAGGATTGTTGGCGCGCGGACACGAGGTCACATTCGGGCCGTCGCCGTGGGGTGGCGCACAGGCGGTCCGAATTGACTGGAAGCGGGGCGTGCTGATCGGCGGCTCCGACCCGCGCAAAGACGGGTGCGCCCTGGGGTATTAGCGCGCTCCGCCGACGCAGCGCGCGTCCAATCTGCTCTGACTCAAGTGCTATCCTTGTCGCTCAGCCGATCGAGACGCTTCTGCATCTCTTCCATCTGCCGCTTGAGATCGTGGATCTCGTTGCTGCTCCCGCTCGGCTGTGAATTGCCCTTGTCCGCTTCGGCCGGGGATTGTCCCTCGCGTCGTCCGAACGGGGTGAACATGGCAAAGGCGCGTTCGAACACTTCCATGTTCCGCCGCACCTGATCCTCGAGTGCCCCAAAAGGACTGCCCCCGAAAGCTTGCGCCATATGCTGCCGAAACTTTTCCTGCTCGCGGGTAAGCGACTCGATGGATACTTCGAGATAGCGCGGAACCAGCATCTGCATACTGTCGCCATAGAAACGGATGAGCTGCCGCAGAAAGGCGATGGGCAGGAGGCTTTGTCCCTCCTTGTTTTCTTGTTCAAAAATGATTTGCGCCAAAACTTGTCGAGTGATGTCCTCGCCGGTCTTGGCGTCATGGACGATGAAATCCTCTCCCGCCTTGACCATGGCCGCGAGGTCTTCGAGCGTCACATAGGTGCTTGTACCGGTGTTGTAGAGCCGTCGGTTGGCGTATTTCTTGATCGTGACCGGTTCCGCAGCCATGGGTGAACTCGGTTGGGGCCTGTCCGCGCAGCATAGCCTGTTTCTTTCCACCACAGCCACCGTTTTGTCTGTGACCGACGTGGCGGCAACTGCGTGCCGCGACGGTGTACCAAAATGACGCAGAACAGACCGGCAATCCTTCCAATTGACAGGCTGGTGCGCAGATTCCAAGGATGCGGCAATGGCCGGCGGACTGCCGCGCCTTATGCGGCTTGCTCGGAGCCGATACTCGGCTGAGAAGCAAGTCCGCCGCCTCCAGCCGGATACCAAGGGAGTTACAGATGAAGGACGATATTGTCATCGTCGCCGCCGCCCGCACGCCGGTCGGGGCCTTCAACGGGGCGTTCGCGACCCTTCCCGCCCACGAACTGGGGAAGCTCGCGATCCAGGAGACGCTCAAGCGCGCCGGGGTCGAGGGGGCGCAAATTTCCGAAGTTATCATGGGTCAAATTCTCACGGCCGGCCAAGGCCAAAATCCGGCCCGCCAAGCCTCTGTAGCTGCGGGCATACCGGTGGAGAGCCCAGCCTGGAGCGTTAACCAGCTTTGTGGGTCCGGCTTGCGAGCGGTCGCGCTCGGCTATCAGGCCATTCTCAACGGCGATTCCGAAATCGTGGTCGCGGGAGGTCAGGAATCCATGAGCCAGGCGCCGCACTGCGCCCATCTGCGCGGCGGCGTGAAAATGGGCAATTTCGATATGATCGATACCATGATCAAGGACGGTCTCTGGGATGCCTTCAATGGCTATCATATGGGCAACACGGCCGAGAACGTCGCGCGGAAGTGGCAGATCACACGCGCACAGCAGGACGAGTTCGCGGTGGCGTCGCAGAACAAGGCAGAAGCTGCGCAGAAGGCGGGGAGGTTTAAGGACGAGATCGTGCCGGTGACGGTGAAGACGCGCAAAGGCGATATCGTCGTCGACAGCGACGAACACCCCAAGCACGGAACGACACTTGAGATGATCGCCAAGCTGCGGCCAGCCTTCGCCAAGGACGGTACGGTCACTGCTGCCAATGCCTCGGGCATCAACGATGGCGCCGCCGCCGTGGTGCTGATGAAAGCGAGCGAGGCCGCCAAGCTCGGCAAGGCGCCACTGGCGCGCATCGTATCTTGGGCGCATGCAGGAGTTGATCCGGCGATCATGGGCACCGGGCCGATCCCGGCATCGCGCGCCGCGCTCAAGAAAGCTGGCTGGAACGTCGCCGACCTCGATCTCGTGGAAGCCAACGAGGCCTTCGCCGCGCAGGCTTGTGCCGTCAACAAGGACCTCGGCTGGGATACGGCGAAGGTCAACGTCAATGGCGGCGCCATCGCGCTCGGGCATCCGATCGGCGCCTCAGGCGGCCGCGTGCTGGTGACGCTGCTCTACGAAATGCAGAAGCGCAACGCGAAGAAGGGCCTCGCTACACTTTGCATCGGCGGTGGCATGGGCATTGCGATGTGTGTCGAAAGATGAGACGACAGAAAGAATCTGAACCGGACGCGGGCGACGACGTGAGCATCTCGTGCGGCGCCCGCCAACCCGGATAGACGGTTCGCCGTAGGGAGGAAGGAATATGTCACGCGTCGCGGTGGTGACGGGCGGAACGCGCGGAATCGGTGAAGCGATATCGAAGGCTCTTAAGGCGGCCGGCTACAAGGTCGCTGCGAATTACGGTGGTAACGACGCGGCAGCGCAGAAATTCAAAGCCGCCACTGGCGTTCCAGTCTACAAATGGGATGTCTCCTCGTACGAGTCCTGCGCTGCCGGTGTCAAACAAGTGGAGGCCGATCTCGGCCCGGTCGAGGTGCTGGTGAATAACGCTGGCATCACCCGCGACACCATGTTCCATCGGATGACACCTGAGCAGTGGGGCGCGGTGATCAACACCAATTTGAATTCCCTGTTCAACATGTGCCGACCCGTGATCGAAGGGATGCGCAGCCGCAAATTCGGCCGCATCATCAATATCTCCTCGATCAATGGGCAGAAGGGACAAATCGGCCAGGCGAATTATTCCGCCGCCAAGGCTGGAGAGCTGGGCTTCACGAGAGCGCTGGCGCAGGAAAGCGCCAAGAGCGGCATTACCATCAATGCCGTCTGTCCCGGCTATATCGCAACGGAAATGGTCAAAGCGGTGCCGCAGGATGTTCTCGAGAAGAACATCTTGCCGCACATCCCGATCGGGCGACTGGGCGAACCGGAGGAGATCGCGCGCTGCGTCGTCTTCCTTGCCTCGGACGATGCCGGCTTCATCACCGGCTCGACACTGACAGCAAACGGCGGCCAATATCTGGCTTGACGCACGACTGTGACCGGGACCTCAGGTCGCGGCGGACGGCATCCAGTCCTCGGGAGCTAGCTCGAATCTAGTGAACTCGAATCCGGGCGCGACCGTGCAGCCCACCAGCGTCCATTCCCCGACGCTCTGCGCCGCCTGCCAGGTGTGAGCCGGCACGATCGCCTGCGGCCGCTCTCCGGCGGCAAGGTCAGCTCCCAGCCTGATGTACTCGACCGGGCCCTTGGCATCCGCCGCAATTTCCAGTTTGAGCGGCGAGCCGGCATAATAGTGCCAGATCTCGACTGCATCGACCTTGTGCCAGTGCGAGCGCTCGCCGCGCGCGAGCAAGAAGTAGATCGCGGTCGATGCCGCACGCGCACCGTCTACCGTGCGTGGATCGCGGAAGGTCTGGCGATAATGTCCACCTTCAGGGTGCGGCTCGAGGTCAAGCAGGCGCATCATCTCGGCGGCGGAGAGCATGGTGGCTCCTTCATTGGGCGCTATGACTATCCTTGGGAGGTGACAATCTTGCGCTGCCGTCGCGCGCGGGAACGAGGTCCGCTCGTTTGCTCAAGCGCGCGCGCTAAGCCGGGCACGACCGCGCGGACCAGATACCCTCGACCGCGAATGAGCGCAAATCGCTAATTAGGACCTATCTTTACGCGCGCGGATTTCGGCGAATACTTTCCAAGCGGGGCTGCCGGCAAGCCCGACCGAGCTCGCCACCTCCGGCAAGTCCGCGCGCAGAAACGGGTTTGCCGCCTTTTCTGCGCGCATGATCGACGGAATGGTCGGCTGACCCGCGGCGAGAAGTTTTTCCACCTCCGTCTCCCGCTCCTTGAGCGCCGCATTGACAGGTTCGACCGTCTTGGCGAACCGGATATTGGCCTTGGTATATTCATGTCCGCAGTAGATGCGCGTATTGTCCGGCAAAGCGCGCAGCTTAAGCAGCGACTGCCACATCATTTCCGCCGTACCCTCGATGACGCGCCCACAGCCGATCGAGAACAGAGTATCGCCGACAAAGGCCAGCTTGTCGGCCGGAAAGAAATAGCTAATGTGACCCGCGGTGTGTCCCGGCGTCTCAAGCACGCGACCTCGCAGCGCGCCAACCCGAACCTCGTCATCTTCGCGCACGGTCGCGTCCACCAGGGGAATGCGAGCGGCCTCTCCACGCGGGGCGACAACGCGACAACCGTAGCGCTCTTTGAGCTCAGCGATACCGCCAGTGTGATCCGCGTGATGATGCGTGACGAGAATATCGCTGAGCAGCCACCCGGTTGTTTTCAATGCGGTCTCGACTGGTGCCGCTTCCGGCGCGTCAATTGCTGCCGTCGCACCGTTCGCCGGATCGTGCAGTAGTACGCCATAGTTATCCTTCAGGCACAGAAACAGATGGGTTGCAGGCATATCGTTCTCCAGACTACATCGGCGCAAGCGGCGGCAATTAGGCACCGTGCGCTCTATACCTGCAAGGCTTGGCTTACCTGCAGGGTTTCGGGAAAATACGTTCTGACCGCCGGAAACCAGGGGAACATGCTACGGTACTACCGTGTCAATTGATGTCGTCGATCTTCGCAATTTCTACGCCCAACGCCTCGGTGTTGTAGCGCGCCGCTTCGTCGGACGCGGCATCCGCAGACGTTTTGCCGACACGCGCGGCATGAGTGTGCTGGGCGTCGGCTATCCGACACCCTATTTGGGCTTATTTCGCGAGGAGGCAGAACGCTGCCTCGCGTTCATGCCGGCGGTGCAGGGGGTGGTGAAGTGGCCGACGGACCGGCCAAGTCTTGCTGCGCTCGTTGATGAGCTGGAAATGCCCGTGACCGACTCCGCGGTTGATCGGGTGCTCCTCGTGCATGCTCTCGAAATGGCGCGCGACCCCATTGCGTTGCTACGCGAGGTCTGGCGCGTACTGGCTGCGGGCGGGCGGCTGTTGATCGTGGTGCCGAACCGGCGCGGAGTATGGGCGCGGCTTGACACGACGCCGTTTGGCCACGGCCGGCCCTATTCGCGCTCGCAGATTACCCAACTTTTGCGTGAGGCCTGGTTTACACCCACGGGTTGGGAGGACGCGTTGCATGTGCCGCCAGTCGCGCGCGGCTGGTTCTTGCGCTCGGCGGTCGCCTGGGAGCGCGCGGGTTCGGCGGTTGCTGCGCCTTTCGCGGGCGTGCACATCGTTGAAGCGACGAAGCAGGTCTATCGCGCTGTTCCAGCGCACCGAGAGCGGGCGCGGCTGGTGCCTGCGCTCGAGCCTGCACTTGTGGCTTCGCCCGGCCGCTAGCTTCCGTTCGAATCGAAACCGGATGCCGTTACTCGCCCCGCGTTGAAGATCCGTCTCCGCCCTCGCCACCGCCTCGCATGTCCGGACGTGGCCCGCGATGCCGGCGGCGGCGGCGATGCAAGGGGAAACGGTCCGGCTGGTTGTCGTGGCCGTTTTGGCCCGACTGGGGACCTTGATGATGCTGGTGCTGCTGCCCGGTGATGAATGAAGGCAATCGGTCCGTGTCGCCGTCGGCTGGTGCGGGGCCCTGCGGTGGGCGTGGCTGGTGGTGGTCGCGCTGTTGATGCTGCGGGAAAGCCTGCTGGTCCCGCGGCATATACGGTTGCGGCTCGCGAGTGCCATAAGGCGAATCGGAGGGGCCGGCCATCGCCCGTTGACCATCGTCGTCACCGTCGTCAAAGCCACCTTCGCGCGCCGCCGGCGTTTCGTTTTCCGGGCGGGTGAAGTGGGGATTGTTCTGGCGGAACTGCTCCTGCGCCGCGGCGATCACGCGGTAATAGTGCTCGGCGTGCTGATAGTAGTTCTCCGCCGCAATCGGATCACCAGACGTCAGCGCGTCCCTCGCAAGCTGAACATATTTTTCTGCAATGTGGGACGGATTGCCGCGAATTTTCACATCCGGACCATTGGATTCGTATACCCGCACCATCGGGTTGTGACTCTTGCGGTGATTGTTGCGTCCGCGCATCCGTTTATTCTGACCGTTTCTCATGATTTGCCTATTGCCAACCCTTCATTGTGGCGGCTCGCTGCCGCCGTGCCTTCACCAAACGCCTCCACTCCTCGGCGAGCGGCGCAAACGACCGCGTCCTCGCCCGGTTAGCCAGGAGGCACAAGCGGCAGCATCCGCCGCAATGTCACATTTCGTGTCGCGAAGCAGCAACCCCTTATCCGCGGCGTGCCGCGGCGTTGCCCAGCTCTTCCTCACAAGCATATCCGCGTCGCCCGCGGATCAGCGCCGAACCGATGAAACATCCAATCCCGATTGGGCGAACCATTGCCGGGTCATCCGGCATCCTTCGTCCGCTTCCTCTGCACCGTCGGCTCTCCGCAGTCTATTCCGGGGCTCGTTATCGGCGCGCAACTCACTCGGGTCGATTCCGTGAACGAAACCTAGTCGGTCTTCGTCCACAATCCAAGTGCTTTTTTTCGTACCAGGAATGTGGACCCCTCATGACCGCGCCCGCATCACTACAGCCCGGGGGATGCCTGATAGATCGTATCGCGTCGTGACAAGCTCAACCCCCACAGCCGCGAAGATCGACGTCACGGTCCCGAGCTGACCCTGTCCCAGTTCGAGCACCAAGACGCCGCCGGGTGCGAGCAGGCGGTCCACGTCGGATGCAATTGCGCGATAGCCGTCAAGGCCATCGGGTCCGCCGTCGAGCGCGCGGCGCGGATCGAAATCGCGGACCTCGGGTTCCAAGCTCGCAATGTCGCCGCACGCGACGTAAGGCGGATTGGATACCAGGATGTCCGCCGGCCCGCTGAGCCCCGCACCGTAATTGCAGGCCACAAATGACGCACGGGCAGAAAGGTCCAGCGCCGCGGCATTATCGCGAGCGCAAAGCAGGGCGGTAAAGCTGATATCCGTACCGATGCCGAAAGCGCTTTCTACCTCCGAGAGCAGCGCCAGCAGCAGCGCCCCCGAACCAGTCCCGAGATCGACGATGCTGAGCCCGCGCCGTTTCCGGTGGTCGCGGCCGAGCGACGATAGCGTCGCTTCGACGACGGTCTCGGTTTCCGGCCGAGGAACGAGGGTATGGGCATTAACTTTGAATGGCAGTCCCCAAAATTCTTTGTGGCCGAGAATGCGCGCCACGGGTTCGCGCCCCAACCGCCGTGCCGAAAGCTCCGCGATGCCGGCGGCTTCTTCGGGAGTGAGCACGCGATTCGAATGGGCGGCGAGCGCCGTACGGTCGAAGCCCAGCACGTGACCGACAATGATGCGGGCATCGAGCCCGGGCGCATCAAGACCGCGCAGGCGAAACTTGCGCGTCAGCTGTCGCTGGGCGGCGTCGATTGATGCACCGGCGTATACGTCAGCATCCGGCCCGGAGAGCCGCAAAATTGGATTCATCACGAGGATGCCGCCTCGGCTGCCAGCAATTCGGCTTGCTGCTCGGTCACCAGCGCGTCGATGATCTCGCCGAGGGCCTCGCCTTCGATCACCTGCGGCAGCTTGTAGAGCGTCAGATTGATGCGATGGTCGCTCACGCGCCCTTGAGGAAAATTATACGTGCGTATGCGCTCGGAGCGGTCACCGGTGCCGACCTGCCCACGACGTTCGGCGGCCCGCGCAGCATCCCGCTTCTGACGCTCGAAATCGTAGAGCCTGGCGCGCAGGATCGCCATAGCCTTGGCGCGATTTCTGTGTTGCGAACGATCCTCCTGCATCATGACAACAATACCGGATGGAATGTGGGTTACGCGTACCGCAGATTCGGTCTTGTTGACGTGCTGACCGCCGGCGCCGCCCGAGCGCAAGGTGTCGATCCTCAGGTCGGCATCGTCGATGTGGATGTCGACTTCAGCCGCCTCAGGGAGCACGGCGACAGTGGCTGTAGACGTGTGGATTCGGCCCGCGGCTTCGGTATCGGGCACGCGCTGGACGCGATGGACGCCTGATTCGAATTTCAGCTTGGCGAACGCGCCGCGGCCGCGGATTTCCGCCACGATCTCCTTAAACCCTCCCATCGTGCCTTCGCTCGAGGAGATCACCTCTACTTTCCAGCGCTGATTGGCAGCATAGCGCTCGTACATACGGAACAAATCGCCCGCGAACAGCGCGGCCTCATCGCCGCCCGTGCCGGCACGGATTTCGAGGATCACGTTGCGCTCGTCCATGGCATCCTTCGGGACGAGTGCGAGCTTGATCTCTCGCTCGAGTGCCGCCCGTTTCTGCTCGAGGTGCGGCCGCTCTGCAGCGGCCATCGCCCGCATTTCGAGATCGGTGGACGGGTCCGCGGCGAGCGCGTCGAGGCCATCGATCTCCGCGATGGTGCTGCGATAGTTCTTCACCGTCTCGACGATGGGAGTGAGTTCGGCGAATTCGCGCGAGAGCTTAACATACGTATCTGGAGTCACTGGGGTTGCAAGCTCACGTTCGACCGCCTTGTGCCGGGCAACGAGTGCGTCGAGTTTCTGCTCAGGAAGCATGATTTGGCAATCATAAGGCAGGAAACGGGGCGCGCCGCTGGCTCCAGTCGGCTCCACTGCTGTCATTTACATAGTGTGCGAGCATCAAATCTGCAGCCCCTGCTCGGCGGCAAAGGCCTTGAGCCGCTCGCGGATCGGCACACCGCCGGTCCGACTCTCGATCAAGGGTTCGATCAGCGCTGCAGCCTTGCGGACGTCGACGTCGAGAAGCATGGCTTTAATCGGACCCACGGCGGAAGGCGAAAGCGAGAGCGCTCGATATCCGATGGCAACGAGAGCGAGTGCCCCAATCGGCTTCGACGCAAGCTCGCCGCATAGCGTGACCGGCTTCGCGTTGGCGCGAGCCTTGTCCGCAATCGTCTTGAGCGCACGCAACACAGGTACGGAGATCGCATCAAAACGATCGGCTACCCGCGAATTCCCGCGGTCGGCGGCATAGAAAAACTGCACGAGATCGTTGGAACCAACCGAAAGGAAGTCGACGCGATCGAGCAGCTCGTCCAGCTGGTACAGCAGCGAGGGGACCTCGAGCATTGTGCCAACCTCGACCCGCTCGGGTAGCTTGTGACTGTGCCGGCGCAGGTGCGTGAGTTCACGTTCCACTAGCGACTTGGCCTCGTCGAATTCCTCCACGGTAGCGATCATCGGAAACATAATCTTCAGATCGCGTCCACCGGCCGCGCGCAGCAACGCCCGAATCTGGCTGCGCAGCAGGCCCGGCCGATCGAGACCGAGCCTTATGGCGCGCCAACCGAGCGCCGGATTCTCCTCATCGATATTGCGCATATACGGAAGCACCTTGTCGCCTCCGATGTCGAGCGTGCGGAACGTCACCGGCTTTTGACCGGCGGCATCGAGTACGGCCCGATAAAGCGAGAATTGCTCGGCGCTGCGGGGGAAGGTCGCTGCCACCATGAACTGCAATTCTGTGCGGAATAAGCCGACGCCGGCAGCCCCGGTCTCCTCGATATGCGGCAGGTCGACGGCGAGACCTGCATTGATCATCAGCTCGATCTTCTCGCCGTCCCTCGTTATGCAAGGCTTGTCACGCAGTGCCAGATATTGCAGTTGCCGGCGGGCGCGCAGCCGCACTCGTTCTGCGTATGCCGCCTCCATGTCCGGTGACGGACGCAAATGCACGTCGCCGCTCGATCCCTCGACGATGATGGCGTCGCCTGGGTCCGCCACGCCGGTTGCATTGGCGATCTCCCCCACGGCCGCGATCCCAAGCGCACGCGCGACGATCGCTACGTGCGAGTTGGGCCCCCCTTCTTCTAGGACGAGCCCGCGCAGGCGCTTGCGATCGTACTCAAGCAAGGCTGCCGGTCCCATTGACCGCGCCACGAGGACGGCATTTTCGGGCAACCGGTCCCGGGCTGGCGCGTAGTCCTTTCCGAGCAACTGGTGCATCAGGCGGTTAGCCAGCTCGTCGAGGTCGTGTAGACGCTCGCGCAAATATGGATCGGTTGCACGCAGCATGCGCGCGCGCGTGTCGGACTGGACGCGCTCGACAGCGGCCTCCGCGGTAAGTCCCGTCGCCACCGCTTCTTCCAGGCGGTGCACCCAGCCGCGATCATAAGCGAACATACGATAGGCTTCGAGCACGTCGCGGTGGTCGCCGCCGTCGACCACTTCGCCGCGCTCAAGCAGCACGTCGAGGTCCGACCGCATCATCTCGACCGCGGCTCCAAGCCGCTTTAATTCCTTCGGCACGTCGTCCGCGATGAAATTCGTGATCACCACGCGCGGCTCGTGCAGGACCACATAGCCGAGCGCGATGCCGTCATTGAGGGCGGTGCCGACAAGATGCAGCGGCCGGCGGGCGGCGGGCTCGGCGCCGGGTTTGGCGATGGCCGAGAGCTCGCCGGAGGCGATCATCTCCGCGAGCACCATCGCCGTCGTCTGCAGCGCCTCCTCCTCCTCCTCGGTGTAAGTGCGCCGAGCCCGGTTCTGCACCACGAGCACGCCGAGTGTGTTTCCGGCGCGCAGGACGGGCACGCCGAGGAACGAGTGGTAGATCTCCTCGCCCGTTTCCGCGCGATATGAGAAGGCAGGATGGTTTTGCGCGTCCGATAGGTTGACCGGGTTCGCCTCGCTAGCGACCAGGCCGACCAACCCTTCATCGGAGCGGAGTACGGTCTGGTGAACTGCCGCCTTGTTGAGGCCTTCGGTGGCGTAGAGCTCGAGTGTGCCGTCCACGCGCAGCACGTAGACGGAGCAGACTTCCGCCACCATGTTGGCAGCGATCAGCACCACGATCTTGTCCAGGCGTTCCTGCGCGCTGACCGGCTCCGCCATCACCTCGCGAAGCCGGCGCAACAGCACGCGCGGACCGCCGAGCGCGCCACGCATGACGTGATTCCTCGGACGGCACATGCGGCCGGGGCATTGGCCCCGGTGCCACGCAATCAGGCTAAAGAGCGCCCGGGCATGTTGCCCGTGGCAGCCTCTCGCTACCGGCCTATAGCGAATGCGACATGCAAACCGCAAGCCAGCGGACGAGGGGAGGGGGACGCCGCGGCCTCATCGCGCAGGCCGAGCGTTCTTCTGCCTCAGATAAGCGGTGGGCGTGTGACCAGTCCTACCAGGCGTAGCTGGCTGAAATCCGACCACAGGCGGTGTGAAATCGGTCGGTGTCGACGAGCGCGGCGTAGACGTCGCGCAGGCGGGGACCAGCAGGAAGCCGCAGTTCATTTGCCGACAGGCCCGCGTCGGGCCCGAACAGCCGTTCGATTGCGCCCGCGATCACATCCAAATCCGCCGGTTGATCGAGCGCGGCGGGGGTGAGACCGGCGGTGATGAAGTCGACTAGTACGTCGCGCCCCAGCAGCGGCAAGCGCGCCATATCGTTGCCGGCCAACAGCTTAGCCAGCCGATGATCGGGATGGCCGGCGTCGACTAGGGCAGGTTTGACATTTCGGAATTGGAAAGCCCCCTCGAAGCAGGCCGGTGCCTCCTCGAAACAGCGCGCCAACTCGCTTGCCTCGTCGGCGAGGTAATAACGGTTGAGACTATCGAACCAGACGCAGCGATAGCCCTGCTTTGCGAGAAACGGCTCCCAAGCCGGCCAAGCGGGCGCCAGCGTGTAAGGTGCAAGCGCCTCCGCCACTACCACCTTCGGCCGATAGCTTTGCCAGTCGCCGTTCAACAGCACTTCTTGCTCAGCGCCTTCGACATCGACCTTTAGGAATTCGAATACCGGCGGCGCGTGCCGGCGGCAAAGTTCCTTGAGAGTCGTGACGGGCGTCGCAATCGCTTGAGATGATTTTCCAAACTGTGTTTGCGCTGCGCGGGCATGAGTTTCGATCATGGTCGAGAGACCGTGGAAATCATTGACCAGATAAAAGGTGGCCTCGCCGACCGTAGCGCCGAGGAGAGCCTCGATGTGTTGATCGCGCGGCCGTACCGCTCGGCTAAGACGCGCAAGGGAAGGGTTGGGTTCTACGGTGACGCCGCGCCAACCCTCGATATAAAACGCGAACGACGCGTTGTCGTAAACGGGATGTCCGGATCCGATGTCGATGTAGAATCCGGTACCTCGGCCGCCGAAGCAACGCATGAGATAGAGGTCCTCGAAGCGCTGAGCATAAGAGATGGTCGGCTTGGGCATGGATCATCTGCGATGGGCGCGACCTGGTCCGAGGCGCGGCGATATATGCGGCCCCCAGGTAATCATCCGGACCCCGGGTCTCTCATTTATCGAGCTCATAGAGGCTATGCAGGGTGCGGACGGCAAGCTCGGTGTAGTTGGCATCGATCAGCAGCGAAAACTTGATCTCGGAGGTGGTGATCGCGCGGATGTTGATTCCCTTCTCCGCCAGCGCCTTGAATGCCTTGGCAGCGACACCGGCGTGGCTGCGCATGCCAATGCCGATCACTGAGATTTTTGCAACGTCATTCGCGCCGTCGAGGCGCTCGTAACCGACGTTGCTCTTCGCCTTGACCAGCGCCTCCGTAGCCCGCTGATAATCGGAGGCGGGAACGGTGAAGGTCAGGTCGGTGGTCGCGCCATCGCCAGAGACGTTCTGCACGATCATGTCGACATTGATGTTGGCCTCGGCCAACGGACCAAAGATGGCAGCTGCCACGCCGGGCTTGTCCTGCACGCGGCGAATCGAGATCTGCGCCTCATCCTTCGAGAAAGCGATGCCGGTGACGACCTGCTGTTCCACTATCTCCTCCTCGCCGCAAATGAGTGTCCCGGGGGGTGTCCCGTGCGGGTCAATGTGCTCCGGCCTCTCGAAGCTCGAGCGCACGAAGATGCGCACGTTATGCATCATTCCAAGTTCGACCGAGCGCACTTGCATCACCTTGGCTCCGAGCGAAGCGAACTCCAACATCTCCTCGTACGCAATCCGCTCCAGGCGTTGAGCGCGCGGCACGACGCGCGGGTCACTGGTGTAAACGCCATCGACATCGGTATAGATGTCGCAGCGTTGGGCGGCGATGGCGGCCGCGATCGCAACCGCGGAGGTATCTGATCCGCCGCGCCCGAGGGTGGTGATGCGGCCGGTTTCCCTGTGGATGCCCTGGAAGCCGGCGAGCACGGCCACCTCATGGCGCTCCTTGAAGCGCTTGATGAGCTCGGCACCGTTGACCTCGAGGATGCGTGCTGCCGCATGCGCGTTCGAGGTCAGGATAGGCAGCTGCCATCCTTGCCATGAGCGGGCATTGACGCCTAAGCCCTCCAGCACGATCGCGAGTAAGCCAGCGGTCACCTGCTCGCCCGAAGACACCACCGCGTCATATTCGCGGGCGTCATGCAAGGCGGCGGCCTCGCGACACCAACCTACCAGCCGATCGGTGGTGCCCGCCATGGCCGAGACCACAACCGCGACCTCGTGGCCGGCGTCGACCTCGCGCTTGACGTGCCGAGCCACGTTGCAAATGTGCTCGATGTCGGCGACTGACGTGCCGCCAAATTTCATAACGAGGCGGGCCATAATGAGCTCGCGGACTTCTCCGGTGTGAGTCGGGGCGCGCTCCGCTTTTGGGCTGAGTCCGCGCGCGAAAAGGCGCGTATACATAACGGGGGAGGCTGCATGGCCGCAACCGCGCCTTTGGAGAGCTAGATGGCAAGCAGGACCAGGCCGGGTTCAAGCGTCGACGAGGCGGAGGTTGCGCATTTTTCGGCGCGCGCCGCCGAGTGGTGGGATCCACGCGGGAAGATGGCCATGCTGCACAAGTTCAACCCGGTGCGGCTCGCCTTCATCAAGCAGGCCGCATGTCGACATTTCGGCCGCGACGAGCGGCGGCTCGATGCGCTTGCGGACCTGCGGTTGCTGGACATCGGCTGTGGCGGCGGCATTCTGAGCGAACCGTTGATGCGTCTGGGCGCTCGCGTCGTGGGCGCCGATCCTTCGCAGACAAACATCGAGGCAGCGAAGCTGCATGCAACCGCGGCCGGCATTGCTGTCGACTACCGAGCAACCACGGCCGAAGCACTCGCAGATGAAGGCGAGCGCTTCGACCTCGTGCTCGCCATGGAGGTGGTCGAGCACGTGGCTGATCTTGCCCTCTTCATCGGCCGTTGTGCCGAGATGGTCAGGCCCGGCGGGCTCATGATCACGGCCACGCTCAACCGCACATTAAAGAGCTTCGCCTTGGCGATCCTCGGCGCGGAATACGTGCTGCGTTGGCTGCCCCAGGGTACGCACCGATGGGATAAGTTCGTTACCCCGAACGAACTTGAGGCGGCGCTCGAAGCTCATGGACTGCGCGTCATCGACGAAACAGGAATTATCTATAATCTTCTGGCGGATCGATGGGAGGTTTCGAGCGATACAGCAGTGAACTACATCACGGTCGCGGAACGCGGGCTTTCCTAGGACAACAAATTTGCAATGCTCGATCCCTCGTGGCTTTGGGCTCTCTTCACGATTATTGCTGCCGCCGCACAAACGGTGCGTAATGCCACGCAGCGCGAGCTCACCGCAAAACTCGGCACCGTGGGTGCCACGCACGTGCGGTTTCTCTTTGGCTTTCCCTTCGCGCTTGTCTTCCTCGCCGGGGTGATGATCGCTCTCGGGCAGGGACTGCCGCGCCCGCCGCCGATGTTTTGGCCTTGGGTGATCGTCGGAGCGGTCGCGCAGGTGGGCGCTACCGCGTTGATGCTTGCCGCCATGACCGACCGATCTTTTGTCGTCGTTTACGCCTACATCAAAACCGAGCCGGTACAGGTTGCCCTGTTCGGTCTGGTATTTCTCGGCGACGAGGTGACACCGGTCATGGCGACAGCCATCGTGACCGCCACCGCTGGGGTCGTCATTATGGCAATCAAGCCGGGTACGCCGTCAAGCTTAGCGGCCACGCTGCTCGGGCTGGCCGCTGGGGCGATGTTCGCGCTTTCCGCGGTCGCCTTTCGCGGAGCGATCCTGCACCTCGGCGGCTCGAGCTACGTCATGGCCGCGACGCTCACGGTGGTCGTCGGTCTCATGCTGCAATCAGTATTGCTCTCGCTTTACCTGAGGATGCGCGAGCCGGAGGTCCTTGGGGTCATCGTGCGCGCCTGGCGGCCGTCGCTATTTGCCGGCTTCATGGGCGCGCTCGCCTCGCAGTTCTGGTTTCTCGCGTTCGCGCTTGCCACTGCCGCGAGCGTGCGCACGCTGGCGCTGGTCGAGGTGTTATTCGCGCAAGCGATTTCGCGATTTGCATTCAGGCAGAGGACGAGCCTGCAGGAAGGCGCCGGCATTGTTCTTATTGTGATCGGCGTAACGCTTGTGCTGTGGGCGCAGTGATTACTGCGAGCCGCAGCGATCGCGGTGGACGAGCGCCGCGCACTGCTGCACCACTTGGATGGAGTCATGGTAGGCAGGCGAGCACGGTCAGATTCCGCCCCGCTAAGCCATGGCCTAATTATGCTCGTCAGGCAGCACCGGCAGCGGGTGAAATTCGATCCCCTCCTCGTGCAGATCCTTGGCCTGCTCGTGAGTAGCTTCCCCGTAGATCGAGCGGTGCTCGGTCTCACCGTAGTGCATCTTGCGCGCCTCTTCGGGAAATTTGCGGCCGACATAATCGGCATGCTTTGTCAGATGTTCGCGCAGCTCTTTCAATTTCTTACGGAAGTCGCGCTCCTGCGGCGACATCATCGCGACCGGGGCCGGCTTGCCGGAGGATTGCTCAGGGGAAATCAGGGCCGGCTTGTCGGAGGATTGCTCAGGGGAAGCTGGCATCTCCGGTCGCGGCGCATCGCCGCGCTTTTTCGCCCCTACGACTCCCGGCGTCATCATCGTCTTTTCCACCTTCGCAGAGTTGCAAACTGGGCATGTGATCTGGGCCCCCTTGACCTGCTTGTCATAGGCTGCCGAGTTCTGGAACCAGCTCTCGAACACGTGCCCTTTATCGCAAGCCAGCGCGTAGCGGATCATGAGAGACCTCGGACTGCGCGCAGATGAGCCGGCTCGGCCATGGGTTCGATGATCTCGAACCGTCGGCCGTGTTGAAGGGAGGGAATTTTTGCGCGCGCGGCCGTGACTTCCGCTGGATCGATCGCCGCAAGAAGCACGCCCGGCTCGGTGCCGCCTTCGGCCAGAATGCGACCCCAAGGATCGATGATGAGGGAATGCCCGAATGTCTCGCGGCCGTTCTCGTGCTTGCCGCCCTGCGCCGCCGCGAACACGAAGGCTCCGTTCTCGATCGCCCGCGCGCGGATAAGCACATGCCAATGCGCCTCGCCGGTTTGCTTGGTGAAGGCTGAAGGGATGGCGAGAAACGAGCATCCCGCCTCGGCAAGCGCCCGATAAAGAGCGGGGAAACGCAGATCGTAGCAGATTGTGAGTCCGAGCCGACCCCAGGGCAGATCCGCCGCGACGCCGATCTCGCCCGGGCGGTAGTTGCGCGATTCGCGATAGCTCTCGCCGTCGCCGAGCTCCACGTCGAACATGTGGATCTTGTCATAACGGGCGAGGATGTCACCCTTGCGGTCGATAAGAAACGAGCGGTTCGCCGCCTTCTCCGGCAGCACCTTGATGGCCAACGAGCCGACGTGCAGGAAGATGCCCAGTTTGCGTGCAAGCTCGCGGAACGCGGCCAGCGTAGGATCGCTTTCCTCGGGCGCGATCGTCCCGAACAGCCGTTCGCGCCTTACCTCAAAGATATTGGTCATCTCCGGGGTGAGGACGTATTCGGCGCCGGCGCTTTTGGCCTGTTCGATCAGCTGGATCGCGGTATCCAGATTAGTCTGCGGCGACAGGCTAGCGCGCATCTGCACGAGACCAGCGGTGAACATCGATTTACCTGCGGTCATGCAGAGGGCCTTTTACCGCCACCCGCGAACGGATCCTCCCGGCCAAGCAGCAAATCTAGCTCGCCCGCTCGGTCGAGCGCGGAGAGATCATCATAGCCGCCCACATGGGTCGAGCCGATGAAGATCTGCGGCACGGTCGTTCGCCCGTTCGCCCGCGCCACCATGTCGCTTCGCCGTTTCGCATCGCCGCTGACGTCGACCTCCATGAACTCGAGGCCCTTGCGCGACAACAGCCGCTTGGCCGCGTGGCAGTAAGGGCAGTACCGGGTGGTGTAAATCTCGATCATGATGCAAATTGAAATGTTACCGATTGCTTTATATGGGAGCGCGACCCCCCGCCACAACCCGGGCGAACACCAGCACGTCGACGGAGGTAGCGCCCGCCCGCAACAACGCGCGGGCGCAGGCGTCTACCGTCGCGCCAGAGGTGAGCACATCATCGATAAGCAGGAGTCTTCGTCCGGCCACTTCGGCTCTGCCAGCCGCTGGCACACGAAAGGCGCCCTGCACGTTTTGGGACCGCTCGGACTTATCAAGCCCGACCTGCTGCGGCGTCGCCTTGACCCGCTTCAGAGCCCGATGCGAGACCATTCGACCGCTCGCGTTGGCGATGATATGGGCCAGCAGCGCCGATTGGTTGAACCGGCGCGCCCATTGTCGGCGCCAATGCAGCGGCACCGGAACGAGGGCTTGGGCGTCGGTAAGCAGCTCGCAGCCCGCGCGTGCCATCCAAGCCCCCATGGTCGGCGCAAGGTCGAGGCGGTCGCCGTACTTCAAGCCATGGACGAGCTTGCGTGCGATCTCATCGTAGCGCACCGCCGCGCGCGCGCGATTGTACGCGGGTGGATCGGCGATCGCTTCCATCGATAACAGCCCCGGCCCACCATCGAAGGGGAACGGGATGCCGAGCCGCTCGCAATAAGGCGGCGCGATAAACGACAGCTTGGCCCAGCAGGCCGGGCACAGGCCCGCGCCATCGACCGGCTCTCGGCAGCTGGGACAGAGCTGTGGGAGCGCGACATTGACGACAAGCCCGAGGCTTGCGCGTAATGCGGCGGTCAGCCGCGCCAAGCGCGTGGCCGGGCCCTCGGTCACCTCCCTCTGCATGGCGGCATTACGCTAGCGTTTCGAATTGCCAAGCTCAACGGCGCGACGAATGCCGCGGCGGTGGACAGGCTGCGTAGCATTCCGCGGTCGTCCCTGCGCTCTCGTCGTGCTAATGCAGACCGATGATTTCGTCGCATATCAACATCTTCGACCGCACCTGCCAACGTCAACATCGGGCACGCGCGGCGGTTCTGGGTCCGTCGACGTTTCTGATCGACCGCGCGGCGGAAGATTTATCGGATCGGCTGGCGGCGGTGCTCCGGCATTTCGACTATGTGCTCGATCTCGGCACGCCGACGGATGCAGCGCGCCGCGCGCTCGCATCGAGCGGCAAAGTCGGCACCGTTATATCGGCCGATGTGTCGGCCGGCTCCCCGGCGTCCCGGCATTTGCACGCCAGCGGCGGGGCATCGCAAGCGCGTCTCGTTGTTGCAGCAGACGAGGAGGCATTACCGTTCCACGACGGCTCGTTCGATCTCGTTGTGTCAGCGCTCGCACTCCAGTTCGTTAACGATCTGCCCGGCGCTCTGGTCCAGATCCGCCGCGCGCTCAAACCTGATGGCCTGATGCTCGCGGCGCTCGCGGGCGGCGAGACGCTGACCGAGTTGCGCCAGGCTTTTGCGGCTGCGGAAGCCGAGATCGAGGGGGGCGTATCGCCGCGCGTCATTCCGTTTGCGGATCTACGCGAGATGGGTGCACTGCTTCAGCGCGCAGGTTTTGCTCTGCCGGTGGCCGACACAGATCGGCTCACGGCGCGCTACGCATCGCCAATTTCCTTGATGCACGATCTGCGCCGCATGGGTGCAACAAACGCTTTGCTAGAGCGTAGCCGGCGGCCGCTCAGGCGTGCGACATTGACCCGCATGATGCAGATCTATGGCGAGCGTTTTGCCGATTGCGACGGCCGCGTCCGGGCGACGTTCGAAATCATCTGGCTGTCCGGCTGGGCCCCGCACGAGACACAGCAGAAGCCGCTCGCGCCGGGCTCGGCGCGCCGACGATTGGCCGATGCACTCGGGGCTAAGGAAATTCGGCTGCCACGCGACGACGATCATTAGCCCCCGTTGAAGAGCAGCCCAGCAGAAGCCATGTGGCCCTGCTTTGCTATTCTTCGATTCACAACAGCGTCATCAAATGCGCGATCAGCGGCTCGTCGGCAGGCGGCATGGGGTAGTCGCGCAATCGATTGGGCCGCACCCAGGCTAATTTCTGGCCTTCCAAGGGCGTCACCGTTCCCTGCCAACGTTGGCATACATAGAGCGGCATCACCAGATGGAAATCCGGATAGGTGTGGCTGGCGAAAGCGAGCGGTGCGAGGCAGTTCTCCTCGACAGCGATTCCCAGTTCCTCTTTGAGTTCGCGTATCAAAGTATCCTCAGGCCGTTCACCCGCATCGAGCTTGCCACCGGGAAATTCCCACAAACCGGCCATTGGCCTGTCGGCCGGTCTCTGCGCGAGCAGTACCCGTGCGTCCGTGTCCACGAGGGCACAGGCCGCGACGAGGACGAGGTTCACGTTCACGCGGTTTTAGACCTAGGCTGGAAACAAGCATTGACGGCGTCTGGATGAAGTGACAGGCGCTCTCCCGTCGCAACATTTTGATGAATGGGCGAGTACATCTCATGATCTCCCTGCGCCAACCGCGTCAGGAGCGATAATCGCCATTGATAGCGACATACTCCTTAGTGAGATCGCAGGTCAGCACCCTGTCGCGACCGCTACCAAGCCCCAGCGCAACCTTGAGGGTAATCTCGGGCTTCTTCATCGCCGCCGAAACCGCTGCCTCGTCATACGAGGAATCGCGCTCGCCTCGATGAGCGACGCGGATGCCGCCGAACCAGATCGAGAGCCGGTCGCGGTCCGCTCGCTCGCCGGCTTTGCCGACAGCCATCACTACGCGGCCCCAATTCGCATCTTCGCCGGCAATTGCGGTCTTGACCAGCAGGGAATTGGCAATCGAGAGCGCGATTTTCCGCGCCGACGATTTCGAAACCGCGCCCTCGACGATGATCTCGACCAGCTTGCGCGCGCCCTCGCCGTCGCGGGCTACCTGTTCTGCCAAATCGGCGAGCACGGCGTCGAATGCCTTACGGAATGCCCGCAGCCGCGGATCAGACGTCTTCGCTATCTTCGGCGCCCCGCGCATGGCGGCGGCGCCCGTCGCGAATGCTAGCAGGGTGTCTGAGGTCGAGGTGTCCCCGTCGACTGTGACCGCGTTGAAACTGCCAGCTACGCCTTGCTTGAGCAAGTCTTGGAGCACGCGCGACGTGATCGGCGCATCGGTGAAGACGAAGGAGAGCATTGTGGCCATATCCGGCGCGATCATGCCTGCGCCCTTCGCGATGCCGCAGATGGTAACCGGCGCGGCGCCGATCCGCGCCATGGCCGCGGCGCCTTTCGGAAACGTGTCGGTGGTCATGATGGCCTTTGCAGCCTCGTGCCAAGCACTGGGGGCGGCGCTTGCGATCAGCCGATCCATGACCGTGGCAAATCTAGTCGCGTCGAGCGGCTCGCCGATCACTCCGGTGGACGCGAGAAACACGTGAGAGGGTTTGCATCCCGCGGCTCTGGCGGCAATTTTTGCCGTGAGTCTGGTCGCTTGGCGTCCGGACTTGCCGGTGAAAGCGTTGGCGTTGCCCGAATTGACGACAAGGGCACTTGCCGCGCCGGCCTTAAGATGCGCGCGGCACCAATCGACCGGAGCCGACGGGCATTTCGAGCGTGTAAAAACGCCAGCGACAGTCGTCCCCTGGTCAAACAACGCCAGCAGCACGTCGGTGCGCCCGGCATAGCGGATACCGGCTGCAGCGGTCGCGAGCTTGACGCCAGCGACCGGCGGCATGTCAGGAAATTGCGCAGGAGCAAGCGGCGAAATGGCGGGTGCCATATGAGCGAATGCGGCGCTGGTCAGTTCTTCTGCTCAGCCGCCTTGTCGAGGCGCTCGACTTTCGCGCTCTGGCGCAGCTTTGTGATGAAGTCGGTTTGCGCCTTGCGCGCCAAATAGGCTTCGATCTGATCCTTCACCTTGTCGAATTCCGGCGGCTGTTTGGTGCGTCTGTCCTCGACCTTGATCACGTGCCAGCCAAACTGCGTTTTGACCGGATTCGAGAGCTGTCCTGGATACATCTTGAAAGCCACATCGGCGAATTCGGGGACCATCTGATCCTTGGTGAAGTAGCCCAGGTCGCCGCCCTCCGCGGCGCCGGGATCCTTGGACTTTTCCTTAGCCAGCGCTGCAAAATCAGCGCCACTCTTGAGTTGCTCGAGCAGGCTCTTCGCCTCGTTTTCGTCCTCGACTAGGATGTGACGGGCATGCACCTCTTCTTGCCCAGCCATTGATCGCACCGCTTCATCGTAGGTCTGGTGCAAGGCCTCGTCAGTGAGCGCAGTCTTGGCTTCCCGCTGCAGCTCGTATCCCATCAGCAACTTGTTGCGCAGGAACGCCAGACGCCGCTTGAAGTCAGGATTGTCGCCGAGATTTTTCTTGTCGGCAGCTTGCGTCACCATGATGATGTCGGCGAGATAAGAAATCAGATTTTCGCGCTTGGCTTCCGGCGACGTCGCCGGCATGTCGGCGCCCATGTCCTCTTCGGCCAGCGCCAGATCGCCCTGTGTGATGTCGACACCATTGACGCGCGCGATGACCGGGTCGGACGCCGAGGCTGGCGCTTCTGAGGATGAGTTTTTAGAGCAACCTGAGGCGGCCGGCACGATGAAAAGTAATGCCGCGAGTGTGGCGAACGCGATTGGCCGCCGGCGCGGCGCGGAACGGGCTAGCACGTGAGGGGAGGTCATGGCGTGATCCTGGATCGAGCGGCCATTCAAAGACGCGCTGGAGAGTTAGGTAAAACGGCGCTGCTTGGCAATCGCTAAGCGAGATTGTGACGATAACGTGAGCGTCTGGCCGGCCGATTGACAAGGGTGTAACCCCCTCCTATCTCTCCACAAACCTGGCCGATCCGACCGCAAGCCGCCGCCGTTTGCATGAAAGACGATCGAAAAGTGCGGCATTTCCGCATTCCACGGCCATGGATGCTCGCAGGCAGGCGCTGTTGCGATAAAAATCGTCTTCTGCCGTGGCGTTCCTCTCCGTCGGATTTGGTAAGGTGTGGCATCAACACCTGAGAGGACGGGAAGGACTCATTGCATGATCGGCGTCATTGCCCGCAAGCTGTTCGGTTCTTCGAACGAGCGGCGCATCAAGTCCTATCTTCCGCGGGTGGCGGCAATCAACGCCTTGGAGCCCCAGCTTGAGAGTCTATCTGACGAGGCGTTGCGTGCCCGCACCGACGCATTCAAGCAGCAGGTAGCGGAGGGAGTGAGTCTCGACGACATTCTCGTTGAGGCATTTGCCACCTGCCGCGAGGCGGCCAAACGCACGCTCGGGCAACGGCACTTCGACGTGCAGCTCATCGGCGGGATGATCCTGCACGAGGGGCGGATCTCGGAAATGAAAACCGGCGAAGGCAAGACGCTGGTGGCGACGCTCCCCGTCTATCTTAATGCGCTGGCCGGACGCGGCGTGCACGTCGTAACGGTGAACGATTACCTGGCCAAGCGCGACGCCGAATGGATGGGACAGATCTACGGCTTTCTTGGGCTCAAGGTCGGGGTGATTGTGCACGGGCTGGACGATGAGCAGCGCAAGCAGGCCTACGACTGCGATGTGACCTACGGCACCAACAACGAGCTCGGCTTCGATTATCTGCGCGACAACATGAAGTATCGGCTCGAGGATATGGTCCAGCGTGGGCACATTTACGCCATCGTGGACGAGGTTGACTCGATCCTGGTCGACGAAGCGCGAACCCCGCTGATCATCTCGGGTCCGTTGGATGACCGTTCAGAGTTCTACAATACGATCGATGCCTATATCCCGAAGCTCGAGAAGGCAGACTACGAAGTTGACGAGAAGCAGCGCACGGTCACGCTGACCGAAGTTGGCATGGAGAAGATGGAGCAGATGCTGCGCAACGACGGTCTGCTCAAGGGGCACTCGCTCTACGACGTGGAGAACGTCTCGACCGTTCACCACGTCAATCAGGCCATGAAGGCACATAAGCTGTTCCATCGCGACAAGGACTACATCGTGCGCAACGGCGAGGTGATGATTATCGACGAGTTCACCGGCCGCATGATGCCAGGACGGCGCTATTCCGAGGGACTGCACCAGGCGTTGGAGGCGAAGGAGCGCCAGCCTGTTCAACCGGAAAATCAGACGCTCGCTTCGATCACGTTCCAGAACTACTTCCGCATGTACGAGAAACTTGCGGGAATGACCGGCACGGCCATGACCGAGGCCGATGAGTTCATCGACATCTACAATCTGGAAGTAATCGAAGTGCCGACCAATATGCCGATGATTCGCGTCGACGAGGACGACGAAGTCTACCGCACCGCGGCGGAAAAGTACCGCGCCATCCTTGCATTGATTGACGACTGCAAAACGCGGGGGCAGCCGGTGCTGGTGGGCACGACCTCGATCGAGAAATCGGAGCAATTGGCGGAGATGCTACGTCAGCGCGGATGGGAGCAGCACGACTTCTCTGATCCGAATGCCTTTGCGGCGCTCTACTCGGATGACGACGGTGCTTCCAAGGCGAAGGTGTTCGCTATCCTCAACGCCCGTTACCACGAGCAGGAGGCCTACATCATTGCCCAGGCTGGCGTGCCGAGCGCGATTACGATTGCCACCAATATGGCTGGGCGGGGCACCGACATCCAATTGGGCGGCAATGCCGACATGCGCATTCGCCAGGAGCTGAAGGACGTCGATCAAGAAAATGGCGAGCACGCGCGGCGGGCGGCGGATATCCGTTCCCAGGTGGCGCGGCTTAAGGAAAAGGCACTTGCAGCTGGCGGCCTTTACGTGCTCGGCACCGAACGGCACGAGAGCCGGCGCATCGACAACCAGCTGCGTGGGCGATCTGGCCGGCAGGGTGATCCTGGACATTCCAAGTTCTTCCTGTCGTTGGAAGACGACCTCATGCGAATTTTTGGCACCGATAAGCTCGATACCGTGCTGCAACGGCTGGGGCTTAAGGAGGACGAGGCGATCGTCCATTCCTGGATCAACAAGGCGTTGGAGAAAGCCCAGCAAAAGGTGGAAGCGCGCAACTTCGATATCCGCAAGAATCTGCTCAAGTTCGACAATGTGATGAACGATCAACGCAAGGTGATCTTCGAGCAGCGGATCGAGTGGATGCGCGACGAGGCGGTGAACGAGGTCCTTGCCGATATGCGCCACGCTGCAATAGAGGACCTGGTCTCCAAGCACGTTCCGGAGAACGCCTATCCCGAGCAGTGGGACACCAGAGGGCTTCGGGACGAGCTCAAGCGGATCCTCGACTTGGATTTGCCGGTTGATGAATGGGCGAAGGAGGAGGGCATCGCCGACGAAGAACTTCTCTCTCGCATCGAGCGGCGTGCGGATGAGCACATGGCGGCGAAGGTCGCGCAATGGGGTGCCGACGTCATGCGCTACGTCGAGAAATCGATCCTGCTGCAGACCCTTGACCACCTCTGGCGCGAGCACCTAGTCACCCTCGAACATCTGCGCCAAGTCATCGGCCTGCGCGGCTACGGACAGCGCGATCCGCTCAATGAGTACAAGGCGGAGGCTTTCAACCTGTTCGAGACGATGAGCACCAATCTGCGCGAGGCGGTGACGTCGCAGCTCATGCGAGTCGAGATTCGGGCGGCACCGCCGCCGGAGGAGCCAGCGAACCTACCCTATATGGAGGCGCACAAGATCGATCCTTCGAGCGGTGAGGACGAGCTCGCGCTCGCGCGGGCGGGCGCGGAGACGCTCGCTCGCCACGGGATCACCGCCGGCGCAGCGGCGGCGGCTGAACGCAATCCGAAGGATCCTTCAAGCTGGGGCAAGGTCGGCCGCAACGAGAGTTGTCCCTGCGGCTCTGGCAAGAAATATAAGCACTGTCACGGGCGATTCGGCTGAGCAGCACAACACGACGGACCGAGGACCGGACCTACTCGAAAAACATCCGCGTTGTGTTCTTTCTAATTCCAGGCGCCGAAGCGGCCCTCGAAACCGCCAGAAGGCACCGTCGGCGCGGCCCCGTTGAGCGCGCCCGTGGTGCTGGCCGTATTTCGCTGCGGCTCGCCGTTGGTTTCTTCTTTCGACGCGGAAGCTTTGGCCGTACTGGAAGCCTTGGCTTCTGCCGGTTGCTCGAGCTTCGGCCGTGGTGCCGCGGCCGCGCTTTGCCCAGGCTTCGCAGCTGCGGCGCGCTTCGACTTTGATGGGGAAGTCTCAGAGGTTTGGCTGGCAGTCGCAGCCGTGCCCTGATCCTCGCTCTTGGACCCAAAAAACTTGCTGAAGAAGCCGCCAACTCCGCCTGAGCTCGCTGGCGCCGCGGAGGCGACCTGAACGGTTGAATTAGGCGCGGGAACCAGTCTTGATTCCGCTGAAGCGAGGCTGAACGCGCTCGCGCCCCCCATACCCGCGGCGCCGCTCTCGCGCTCGGCGGGCGGGTTGACGTGAGGCGGGATAGTGCCCGCGGCAGTGCGAATGCTCGCGCCGGGGCCGCCGTGGCTCTTCACGGCCGTTAGGAAGGTTGCATTCATGCCGCCGTCCACGCCCATTTTGACCGGCGCGGCAGGCGTGCCGCGGTTGATGAGTTCGGCAGTCTGAATATCGTCACGGCGCTGTTTCTCTCTGACCGCGGATGCGATCTCCTCAGGGACTTTGTAGGCCGGGCATCGGTCGGCTGGACTAAATTTAGCGGACGCTTCGGCGTCGAACACGTAGCGCTTCTCGCACACCTCGACCTTCGGCTCGCGACGCGTCACCTCAAAATGATCGTAGCCCTGCTTGAGCATTTTCCAGAAGGCCACGTGCGGCGAATTGCGATGCCTCGCTATGTTGAGCGGCGTCATCCGAAATGGATAGGCTTGGATCTGAAAGGACTTCTGGCCGCCGAAGAATGATTCGCGGGCGAGCGTGTAAATCTCTGCGATCTGCTCATCCGTCATCGCGTAGCAGCCGGCCGAAGAGCAGTCGCCATGGATCATGAGAAAAGCACCGGTGCGCCCGTTCGCCCGGTCGTAAGCATTTGGGAAACCGGTGTTGATCGCGAGGTAGTAGTTGGAGTTCGGGTTCATGAGGCCTGGAGTGATGGTGTAGAAGCCTTCCGGCGCTTGCCGGTCGCCTTGCTTGAATTTTGGACCGAGTTCGCCGGACCAGCGGCAAATCGGATAGGTGTTAAGGAGGGCAAAGCGCCCGCTCTTGTCCTCTTTCCAGACCTCAAGCTCCGATTCTTCTTTGAAGATGCGCACCAGAATCGGCGATTCCTTCGGCATGTTCTTGCTTTCGATCTCGGCCATCATGCGGTCCGACAGCGGCTGCATATGCCGGCCGCTGACAGCAGACGTGCCGTCCGTGTCGCAACTGGCAAGCGCTGACGCCGCCGCGACCGCAGCTGACGCCAAGAGCGCGCGCAGCAAAGGCCCAGGTTTCACCCGAAAGCTCCCCCGACTGCTAGGCTTCCCCAAGCCTACCCCCTGCCTGATCCGTATCCGCGCCATACGACGGCGGAGCACCGATTAGGCTTGCGCGAGCGAATGGAGGCGCGATCTCGCAGTACAAAGCGCCCCGTGATTTGCCCACGGCCGCAGCAAGCTAGGCCAAGACTTGGGTAAGATCAGGGCAAAGGTCGAGAATCCCCCTTTCGGAGATCTCTTTAAAAGACAGACACTTGCTGCGCTTTCGAGGGCGTGCCATGGGGCCGATATCCTTAGCCCAACATGCGGCCGATGGTGAGGAATTTCTCGCGGCGCTGGCGGCGAACGGTCTCTCGGTCCAGACCGGCAAGTTCCTCAAGCGCATACGCGATGGCCTCCTCGGTCGAGGCCATGGCGGCGGCTGGGTCGCGATGAGCACCGCCAGGCGGCTCCGCCACGATCTGATCGATAACTCCGAACCGCATCATGTCATCGGCGATGATCTTTAAGCTGGTCGCCGCCTCCTGCGCTTTCGATGTGTCGCGCCATAGGATCGAAGCAGCACCTTCCGGCGAGATCACGGTGTAAATCGCATGCTCGAGCATCAGGACCCGGTTGGCGGATGCGATCGCGATAGCTCCGCCAGAGCCGCCTTCCCCGATGATGACCGCGATATTCGGCACGCCGAGTTCGAGGCTAGCATCAGTCGAGCGTGCAATGGCCTCCGCTTGGCCGCGTTCCTCCGCGCCGATCCCCGGATATGCCCCCGCCGTGTCGACCAGCGACAGGACCGGAATGCCGAAGCGATCGGCCATCTGCATCAGCCGCTCGGCCTTACGGTATCCTTCTGGCCGGGCCATCCCGAAATTGTGCTTCAGGCGGCTTTCGGTCGATGATCCCTTCTCATGGCCTATGACGCAGACGCTGTCGCCACGGAAGCGTCCGAAGCCGCCGACGATCGCCACGTCCTCACCGAATCTGCGGTCCCCCGCAAGCGAAATGAAATCGGTAATCAGGGACCCGATATAGTCGAGGCAATGGGGACGCTCCGGATGCCGAGCGACCTGGGTTTTTTGCCAGGGTGTGAGCTCCGCGTACAGTTCTTTGAGTGTCTGGGCCGCTTTGGTCTCAAGCCGGGAGATCTCTTCGCCGATCGCGGCCGCACTGTCAGCGCTTTCCAGCGCTCGCAGTTCCGCGACCTTGGCCTCGAGTTCCGCCACGGGCTTTTCGAAATCGAGATAGCTGCGCATCGAGACCCTCTTAGGCCAGTGCCCGCCAGAGAATGGCTAGCGCATCTCGGGCACGCCATAGCGTGCACATTCCTCGGCAATGTCGGCCTGAAGCGCCCTGGCCGCGGCCAAATCGACCTCGCCGGAGGGATCTTCATTCTTCACTCGCGCTAAGCCGCGTCCGTAGAGCGCGAAGGCAAGCTTCGGGTTGGTTCGCAAGACCGCGTCGTAGTCGGAAACAGCTGCATCGAAATGACTCATTTTCAGAAACACAAAACCGCGGCTCTCGAGCGTCGCGGCGTTGTTGGGCATCAGCCTGAGCGCTTCGTTGCAGTCGGCGAGCGCCGGCTTGAGAATGCCGACCACCGCCCGCGCCCAGCATCGGTTGTCAAAGGCGGCAGCGAAATCCGGTTTAATCCTGATCGCCTGGTTGTAATCATCGATGGCGCGATCGTAGTGGCTCTTGCCTAGCTGCGCGTTACCGCGGTTGAAGTAAGCCTCAGCCGAGGGCTTGAGTTTGATCGCTTGGTCGTAGTCCACAATGGCGCGGTCATACTCACTCTTGCGTTCGTGGGCCACGCCGCGATTGTTATAGGCTACCGCGAATTTCGGGTTGAGCTTGATCGCTTGGCTGTAGTCCTGAATGGCGCGATCGTAATCACCCTTGAGTCGGTAAGCGATGCCGCGGCTGTTGAAGGTCTCCGCGAGCCTCTCGCTTCGATCGCGGGCCGCTTTGATTACCGCGGAACAACCGTCGATCCGCTGATCGACCGATACCGCGTCCTCGCCCTCGCACCAGGCCCGCTCTTGGGGCGTCTGTGCGAGCGCCGGCGCACCGGCCAACAAGCCGCCGGTGACTATCCAGCAGAGACGCTTTGCTGCCAAGACGGGCATCGGCAACTCCATCATTTGCGGCGCTCAAGCGAATCGTCCGCCAGCGGGTGCAGCTCGCGCACCAATCCTTTCAGGCGCTCCGCGAGCACATGTGTATAGATTTGGGTCGTGGAGATATCGGCGTGTCCTAAGAGCGTCTGTACAACCCGAAGATCGGCTCCGTTGTGCAGGAGATGGCTGGCGAAGGCGTGGCGGAGCACGTGCGGGCTCACCTCGCGCAGCCCCGCTGCGGCAGCAAGCGCCTTGAGGTCGCGGGCAAAATGCTGCCGCGTCAGGTGGCCTGCTTGGCCGAAGGAGGGAAAAAGCCATTTCGTCTCCCGGCGAGAATTCGACGAACGCAAAAGCGTAAGGTACTCCTGCATGGCTCTCTTGGCAGCCTCGTTGAGCGGTACCAGGCGCTCCTTGTTGCCCTTGCCCCGCACTGCGAGCATGCGTGCATTGCGATGGGCCGCTGACATCGGCAAGGCCATAAGTTCGGAAACCCGCAATCCAGTGGCGTAGAGCACCTCAATCAGGCAAGCGAGCCGGGCGGCCCGAAGCCGCTTCGCCGCAGGCTGGTCCAGTTGATCGAAAGCCGCCCGTGCCAGCGCCAGCAGACGATCCACCTCGGCGATGCTGAGCACCTTAGGGAGTGCACGGTTCCGTTTCGGTCCCTCGAGCACCGCAGAGGGATCATCGGTGCGCCGCCCTTCCGCGTACAGGAAACGATAGAGCTGGCGAATGGCCGAGAGTCGTCGCGCCATTGACGAGCCCGCAAAGCGACGCTTGACCAGTGAGCCGAGATAAACGCGCAGATCGTCGGTGGAAGCGCGGGCAATGGCGCATCCGGCTTTGCCGAGTTCCGCCGAGAAATCGGCGAGATCGCGGCTATAGGCGGCAAGCGTGTTCTTGGCTGCTCCGCGCTCGGCCGCGACCATGTCGAGAAACAGCTCGATTAACGCCTGGTCGGAGTCTTTGGCCGTCGGGGCCATTCGGAGCTGACGCGCTTAGGGCTGCTTAGCGAACTTGTCCGGCGGAATCGAGACCGTAATCTCGCGCGGCTTAGGGTCAAACCAGGTCGCGAGCATGAACATGGCGCCATAAGTCAGCCCCCCCAGGACGCCGATTAGGGTGAGGAATCGGAGCAGGCTCGGCATGGTTCTATCCCGTTCGGCAACTTTGCATCAAAGAATGGAGAAACTAGGACATGGTAACAATCGTCTTGCACGAGAAGCGATCGCGACACCGCCGCAAAGATGGTTAATAGCACGGTACCTGTGTGCTACGAAGGCGCAGCCCAGTAGCGTGTTAGAACAGAGGTCGCCTGAGAGGCGAGTTTTGTCGGTGCCGCAGCGAGCCCAGCAGGATTGAGGAACATGCCGCAGGGCGCAACAACACACGACCTCGCCAGCCGGCTGGAGGCCGGGGTCACGACGGCGCTCGGCTGGCGCTCGGTTGTGCTTGTGGGGATGATGGGTTCGGGTAAGTCATCGATCGGCCGCCGAGTGGCGCTGCGGCTGGGCATTCCGTTTGTCGATGCCGATGCGGAGATCGAACAAGCGGCTGGCATGAGTATCAGCGATATTTTCGCCGCCCGAGGAGAGGCGGAATTCCGCACGGGCGAGGCGCGCGTCATTGCCCGGCTGCTAGACGGCGGTCCGCAGGTGCTGGCCACCGGCGGCGGAGCCTTCATGAACCCGGACACTCGCACTGCCATCGCGGCCAAGGGCATTTCGATTTGGCTCAAGGCGGAATTCGAGGTGCTGATGAGGCGCATCAGGCGCCGGCACGATCGGCCGCTGCTCAAGACGGAAGATCCCGGCGCCACGCTGCGCAAGCTGATGGAACAGCGCGATCCGATCTATTCTTTGGCCGATCTCACCGTGGAGTCGCGGGACGTCCTGCACGACAAGATCGTTGATGAGATCGTGAGCGCACTCGCAACCTGGCTCGGCGTGGGTGGCGCGGCAGCGAGTGCCTCTGCCCCAGGGGATCTGCGGCCATGACTGCACCGCTGCGTGCCAGGGATCCAGTCATCGTCAATGTCGCGCTTGGCGAGCGCAGTTACGATGTCGTCATCGGGCGCAACCAGCTGCCTCTACTGGGTCAAAAAATCGGCATGCTGCGGCCAGGGTGCAAGGCCGCGATTGTCAGCGACGAAACGGTCGTGCGCCACCACCTTACGGAGACTCAGAAGGCACTTGCCGCTGCGGGAATTACTTCCGTAACGACCGTGGCAGTGCCACCCGGGGAGAGTTCGAAAAGCTTCCCAGTGCTCGAGAGAGTTTGTGAAGCGCTAATTTCCGCACGCATCGAGCGCACCGACCTTGTCGTGGCTCTCGGCGGTGGTGTCATCGGAGATCTTGCTGGTCTTGCTGCGGCCCTCGTCCGTCGTGGTCTTGGCTATGTGCAGGTTCCCACGACGCTGCTGGCGCAAGTCGATTCTTCTGTTGGCGGAAAGACCGCAATCGATTCGAAACACGGCAAAAACCTCATCGGCGCGTTCCACCAACCGCTGTTGGTGGTTGCAGATACCGCTTTGCTCGACACGTTGCCGGCGCGCCAATTCCGGGCCGGTTATGCCGAAGTCGTCAAATACGGGTTGATAGGAGATGCGGGCTTCTTCGCCTGGCTGGAGGCGAATTGGCGGGAGATCTTTGCCGGCGGTGCGGCGCGCGAGCATGCAATCGCGGTGAGCTGCCGGATGAAAGCGGCGATTGTGGCGCATGACGAGCGCGAGAGCGGAGAGCGGGCCCTCCTTAATCTCGGCCATACTTTCGGCCATGCACTCGAGGCGGCGGCCGGGTTTTCTGATCGATTGTTGCACGGCGAGGCAATTGCGCTCGGCATGGCACTCGCGTTCGGATTCTCTGCAAAACGCGGGCTGCTGCCGGTCTCGGAGGCCGAGCGGGTTGAGCGCCACCTTGCGATCGTCGGGCTGCCGATCCATCTCCGTTCTGTACCGGGTGCTGAGCCCAACGCCGATCGCCTGATGGAACTTATCGGCCAGGATAAGAAAGTCAGGCGAGGCAAGCTGACATTCATCCTGGCGCGCGGGATCGGCGCGAGCTTCATCGCATCCGATGTCGACGCCGCCGAGGTCCGCGATTTCCTGGCCGAGAAGCTCGCCGAGCGATGACTGCCTACGATTGGCTCGCCCTGGTGGCGGTTCTCAGTTGCATCTTGCTCTCCGCCTTCTTCGCGGGCAGTGAGACGGCGTTGACCGCTTCCTCGCGTGCCAGCATGCACCGGCTCGAAAAGCAGGGGAATCGGCGCGCGGTACTGGTCAATCGGCTGCTCAGTGCGCGCGAAAGGATGATCGGCGCGCTCCTTTTCGGCAACAACGCCGTCAACATCGCCGCCTCTGCGCTTGCGACCGGTGTCCTCCTGGCCTGGTTCGGTGAAGTAGGCGTGATCTATGCTACCGTCGTTATGACAATTGCGATTGTCGTGTTCGCCGAGATCTTGCCGAAGACCGCAGCCTTCAACGCGCCCAACCGTATTGCACTCGCCGTTGCCCGCCCGATCGATTGGACGGTCCGGCTGCTCGCGCCCATTCTTGTCGCTGTCGAATGGGGGGTGAAAGGGGCCTTGCGGCTTGCCGGGATGAAGCTCGGTCAAACCGAATCTATCCTTTCGCCGCACGAGGAGCTGCGTGGAGCGGTCGATCTCTTGCATCGGACGGGCGGCGTCGAGAGGCTGGACCGCGACATGCTGCGTGGGCTCCTGGACTTGCGCGATCTCACGGTTTCGGACGTCATGATCCACCGCACCGAGATGGTTACAGTTTGTGCCGATGATCTGCCTGAACAGGTGGTCAAGGCGGTGCTGGAATCGGAAGTCACGCGGGTGCCGCTGTGGAAGGGAAAGCCAGAGAACATCATCGGCATCCTGCACGCCAAGGACCTGTTGCGTGCGATGCAGATTGCTGAGGGCGACCTCGGCAAAATCGACATTACCGCGATCGCCCGGCCGCCATGGTTTGTGCCCGATATACGTCCGCTTTCCGAACAGCTAAAAGCCTTCCGCCGGCGCAAGACGCATTTCGCGCTGGCGGTTGATGAATACGGCGAGGTTATGGGCCTGATCACGCTCGAGGATATTTTGGAGGAAATTGTCGGCGACATCTCGGATGAATACGACGTTGCGGTGCCCGGCGTGCGGCCGCAGCCTGACGGCTCAATCAACGTCGACGGCGGCGTACCGATCCGCGATGTCAACCGTGCTATGGAATGGAACTTGCCCGATGACGAGGCAACCACCGTCGCGGGTCTCGTCATACACGAGGCGCGTTCGATCCCAGAGCCCGGCCAAACGTTCACGTTTCATGGCTTCCGCTTCCGCGTGCTGCGCCGCGACCGCAATCGCATCACTGCCTTGCGCATCACGCCATTGGTGCGCAAGGCAGCGGTGAGGTTGGCTTGAGCCAGGCCGTTGGGGTTGGAGCCGCTGACGAACCGATATCATGCGCCGTCTTCGCCGGGTGCCGCGGCATGGATGGCGAGCGCATGCACGCCGCCTCGCAGCTCGGCGCCAAGTGTGTCGTTGACCATGCGGTGGCGTTCGAGCCGGCTCTTTCCGCGAAAGGCCTCAGCCACGATATACACCCTGAAATGAGTCTCCCCGCTGGGGCGATGGGCAGCATGCCCGACGTGCTGATGGGATTCGTCCAGCACCTTTAGGCTCACAGGTGCGAAAGCTTTGGTCAGCTTGTCCGCGATCAGATCGCGCGTTGCCATGACGTCGCATACCGGGGGCGGGACCTACAGGTCAACCCGGCTCGAAACCGTGCAAATGCAGTTGTCAAGACTTGAAGATATCTCTGCCACACGCGCATACTGATCGGTCATGACAAGCGACTCGCCCCTGTTCGACCGCATCCGGGTCAAGCCCGATAAAGACCGTCGGCTGCGTGCGCAGTGCCCCGCCTGCGAATGGCCGAATTGCGCGGCGCCCGCGACCCACCGCGCTCCCAAAGGGCGACTGCGCGAGCGCGAATATTGGCGGTTTTGTTTGGAACATGTGCGCGAATACAACCATGCGTACAATTTCTTCGCCGGGATGAGCGCCGAGGATATTGGCCGTTATCAGAAAGAAGCCGTCGTCGGCCATCGTCCGACTTGGAAAATGGGGATGAGCGGCGGACGGCCCAGTTCGCGCTCCCACTCTTCCCGATTTCATTCTGAATTCACTAGCGCGGATGATCCATTCGGCATTTTCCGGGAGTTCGGCGCAGCGGGTGGTGCACGCCAGGAATCCCGGCGCGGCCCGACAGAATCCCGGACAGTGCGAAATGCCGAGCGCAAAGCGCTCGACGCGCTCGGGCTTGAGGCGGACGCCTCCACGCATGAGGTCAAAGCGCGGTTCAAAACGCTGGTGAAGCGGCATCATCCCGACGCCAATGGCGGCGACCGCTCCTCGGAAGATCGGCTGCGCGAGATCATCCAGGCCTACAAATATCTGAAATCGGTCGGCTTTCGTTGATGTGACGCGTTTGTGCCTGGAGGTTTTGAGGTCTGCCATGATCACTTAGCAACTGGGGTTTGCAGGGCCCTTCGGAAGGCCGGACCGTGCGAACGCGGCTCGCGCGCTTCTGCAGCGGCGGCGAGTGGACCATGAAGGCGCTATTACCGGGCGGCAGCGCGGAGATTCACCTGAACCGGTCCAAGCGCCCGAACGAGGTCGTCGCAGCTTGAACCAGGCGTGCAACGGGCGCGTTCTCATTCTGCTTGGGCTCGCTGCGTTGACCTTACAATGCTGGATACTTACCTGAAATCATGAGACTTTCGGTCGACCTCATCGCGCCTTTCGGGGCCCATCGGCTTTCTGCTAAGTTGGCGGGCGGTTCCGCATCACATTTTGTCGACCGAAAACGGGTCTCGGTCGCTTCCGAGATCACGGAGGACCAATGACCGCCCCAACACAAGAGATCGCTAGCCTTCCCGATATGAAGGTGTCGATCCGTCAGCTCTTCGGTTTCGACAGCGACATGGAGGTGCCGGCCTATTCGGAAGCTGATGAGCATGTTCCGGATATCGATTCTGACTATCGGTTCGATAAACCGACGACGCTCGCCATCCTCGCCGGCTTCGCGCACAATCGTCGCGTCATCGTCACCGGCTATCACGGCACCGGCAAATCGACGCACGTCGAGCAGGTGGCCGCTCGCCTCAACTGGCCGTGTGTACGCGTGAATCTCGACAGCCATATCAGCCGCATCGACCTGATCGGCAAGGACGCCATCGTCATTCGTGACGGCATGCAGGTGACTGAGTTCCGAGACGGCATCCTGCCATGGGCATACCAGCACAACGTCGCGTTGTGTTTCGATGAATACGATGCGGGCCGTCCCGACGTGATGTTTGTCATTCAGCGTGTGCTGGAATCCTCTGGCCGACTAACTCTGCTCGACCAGAGTCGTGTGATCAGGCCCCATCCAGCTTTCCGTCTGTTCGCGACCGCCAACACGGTGGGTCTTGGCGACACCTCCGGACTTTATCATGGCACGCAGCAGATCAACCAAGCGCAGATGGACCGCTGGTCGATTGTCACCACTCTCAATTATCTGCCGCACGACAATGAGGTCGACATCGTACTCGCGAAGGCGAAGCACTATCGCACCGATCAAGGCCGCGATGTCGTCAATAAGATGGTGCGCGTCGCCGATCTCACGCGTAACGCGTTTATGAACGGAGATATTTCCACTGTGATGAGCCCGCGCACGGTGATCACCTGGGCTGAGAATGCGGATATCTTCAAGGATATCGGTTTCGCCTTCAGATTGACTTTCCTGAACAAGTGCGACGAGCTGGAACGGCCGATTGTAGCCGAGTTCTATCAGCGGTGTTTCGGGGTGGAGTTGCCCGAATCCTCAGTCAATGTGGCGCTGAGTTGAGCGTCGCTATGCTCGTGACGCTGTGATGTCGTCTAACCTCCGACCAAGAAATCCATTAAAAGAATCGCCGACCGAGCCGTTCAAACGCGCGGTCACAGGGTGCCTGCGCGCGATCGCCCGCAAGCCGGACCTCGCGGTGGCATTCGCCGCCGAACGCCCTGGTATTGTGGCCGGAAAGGTGCGCCTGCCCGAACCGCCGCGAAAGCTCAGCGGAACGGATGCCGCGATCGTGCGCGGCCACGCCGATTCGATCGCGCTCAAGCTCGCCTGCCATGATCCTCTGGTGCATCGGAGGCTTGTGCCGGGCGGCCAGCAGGCGCGCGCCCTCTTCGAGGCGGTCGAGCAGGCTCGTGTCGAGGCGATTGGCGCCCGCCGCATGTCTGGCGTTGCCAGGAATCTGTCGGCCATGCTCGATGACCGGTTCCACCGCGGCAAATTCGACCAGGTCACCGACCGGGCGGATGCGCCCATCGAGGAAGCGGTCGCTCTGATGGTGCGAGAGCGACTGACTGGCCAAGCACCACCGGCAGCAGCTAGGAAGATCGTCGATTTATGGCGTCCGTTGATCGAGGATCGCGCCGGACGCGACCTCGATCGTCTCGAGCGACTCATCGAAAATCAGGCGCGGTTCGGAGATGTCATCCACGATCTGCTCGATGCGCTCGACATGGGCGAGGACCGCAGTACCGAGGCGGACGAGGAAAGTGAGGAGGGAGAACAGGACCGTCGCAAAGAAGAATCCGGAGAAGACGGGGAAGGTGCTGACGCCGATGACACGCAGACCCGGATCGATGAGGCCGACGTTGCTGGCGAGGACGCATCCGATTCCACGGCTGAGGCGGCCGAGGCGCTCTCCGCGGACATCGCGGACGACGCTGAGATGGGCGATGCCGAGGCTCCCGCCGAGCCGCGGCGGCCTCGCCGACATGGTCAGAACGAGCCGCGCGGGCCGGACTATCGCTGCTTTGTGACAAAACATGACGAGACCGTTGCGGCCGAGGACCTGTGCGAACCAGAGGAGCTCGAGCGGCTGCGCGGCTACCTGGACAAGCAACTTTCGCATTTGCAAGGCGTGGTCGCGCGGCTCGCGAACCGTCTGCAGCGCCGATTGATGGCGCAGCAGAACCGCGCCTGGGAGTTCGACCTCGAGGAGGGATTGCTCGATCCGGCACGACTCTCACGCGTCATAGTCGATCCGCTCCATCCACTGTCATTCAAACACGAAAAGGAAACCAGCTTTCGCGACACCGTTGTCACCCTTTTGCTTGATAATTCCGGTTCGATGCGCGGAAGGCCAATCACGGTCGCGGCGACGTGCGCGGATATTCTCGCGCGTACGCTCGAACGATGTGGCGTTAAGGTAGAGATTCTTGGCTTCACCACGCGCGCGTGGAAAGGCGGGCAATCGCGCGAGGCGTGGCTCGCCGCCGGAAAACCCCCGAACCCGGGGCGGCTCAATGATCTGCGGCACATCATCTATAAGTCGGGCGACGCACCGTGGCGACGCGCCCGCAAAAATCTCGGACTAATGATGCGCGAGGGCCTACTGAAGGAGAACATCGACGGCGAAGCGCTCGATTGGGCGCACAAGCGGCTGCTGGGCAGGAACGAACAGCGCAAGATCTTGATGATGATCTCCGACGGCGCGCCCGTCGACGATTCGACGCTGTCCGTGAACCCTGGCAATTATCTTGAGCGGCATCTGCGCTGGGTAATCGAGGAGATCGAGACGCGCTCGCCCGTCGAATTGATCGCGATCGGTATCGGTCACGACGTCACGCGCTACTATCGTCGCGCTGTCACCATCGTGGACGCTGAGGAGCTCGGTGGCGCCATGACTGAGAAGCTCGCCGAGCTATTCGACGAGGAGTCGCCCGGCGCGCCGCGGCGGAGGTTCGACGCGTGACCAAGCGTATGACGGTTCGGCCTTGTAGTGTTGCATGGCCAAACCGTCGGATGGTCGCGGCGTTCATCGCGAGCGTACCGTTTTTCGCAGCGATCCCCGGCGCAGCGCAGGTGTTGCCGTCTGTTGCGCGCCCAGTTGCAATCGATATTCGCAGCGAGCCGATCACGGCATTCGACATTCGTGACCCCTCCCGTCGCCGGTTCGGTCTCCTGGAGTTCCGCGGCGGTCTCGTCCTGCGCTCGGCGCACAGCAGCTTTGGGGGCATATCTGCCATCCGCGTTGCGGCTGATGGCACGCAGTTCATCGCGTTGACCGACAGGGGCTGGTGGTTTCGCGGCCCTCTCCTTTACGAAGGAACGCGGCCGAGCGGCATCGCCGACGCGGAAATGGCACCGATGCTGGGTCCCGACGGGAAGCCGCTGGCCGCGCGGGGTTGGTACGACACGGAGTCGATCGCGGAGGACGGTGGCACGCTTTATGTAGGAATAGAGCGAGTGCATCAGATCGTCCGGTTCAATTACGGGAAGGAGGGACTGCTCGCCCGCGGCCGTCCGATCGCGCTGCCGGCCGGCGTTCGGGCGCTTCCCGCGAACAAGGGTGTGGAGGCGCTGGTGTTCGTCCCCAAGGGCTTCCCGCTTGCCGGCTCGCTCATTGCAATTTCCGAACGCGGCCTCGACAAGATGGGTAACATCATCGGTTTCCTCATAGGCGGACCGACCCCCGGCAATTTCGCGATTAAGCGCAGTTCGAATTATGACATCACCGACGCTGCCCTCATGCCCGGCGGCGACGTTCTGCTGCTGGAGCGCAGATTTGGCTGGGACAGCGGTTTGGGTGCGCGTATGCGGCGTGTCGCACTCGACGACATTAAGCCGCGCGCGCTCGTTGACGGTTCCGTTTTATTCGAGGCCGATCTCGGCTATGAAATCGACAACATGGAGGGCCTCGGCGTTCACCGGGACGCCGCTGGCCAAATCGTGCTCACGCTTGTTTCCGACGATAATTTCTCTGCGGTTCAGCGCACGCTGCTACTGCAGTTCATCATGGCGGAATTCTAATCGATACAAGTCGTCGGTCCGCGCGCAATGCCATCCATTTCGACGTGCATCAGGCTCATCCCGCTGGGGCAGCCTTTTTCTTGCTGATCTGCCGTTTCAGTCGGAGCGCCTTATCGGACAGCTCGCTGTCTCTCGCCCGCAACAGGAATGCATCAAGGCCGCCGCGATGATCGACGGTTTTCAACGCGTTCGCCGATACACGCAATTTCACCGTGCGGCCAAGCGCGTCAGAGATTAGGGTGACATTGAGCAGATTGGGTAGGAACCGCCGCTTTGTTTTGATATTCGAGTGGCTCACCTTATGCCCAACCTGCGCACCCTTGCCGGTCAGTTCGCACCGCCGCGACATCGAGAGATCCTAGATTCGTAATGAGATTGCTCCACCAAGCACCTTGGCAGAACGGCTCGAGGCCTGCAGCTTTTTGCAGGCTGGCGGACCTATAATGAGAGCATCAAAAGGCGTCAACCGGCGTTTATTTGAGATTGCGGGGCAGCGACTTTATGACTTTGTGCCCAACGCAACATTATGCTGGCGATATTCGATCGCCTTGATCGGGCCAAGATGCCGGCTCAAGGGTTCCTCGGCGGCGAGCCCGTCGGCCGGCCGCAGGTTGGCTATGGTCCGGCGGTCTAACAGGAAATAGCAAGGACACTTCGTGAGCTCCTACCGCCTCTCCCGTCACGCGATTTTCGTTAGCGTGACCGCGCTCGCGGTGACGATGGCGGAGGCTCCACAGCGCACGGTTTTTGCCCAGGGCAAGCTCGATGCCCGCTACGTCGTCACGTTGAGCGGGCTTCCGATCGGCCGAGGCACCTGGGTGATTGACATTGGCGAGGATTATTTCACCGCGGCCGCCAGCGGAGCAACGGCTGGTTTGTTGCGCGTCTTTGCCAGCGGCGAGGGCCAGAGCGCCGCGCGCGGCACCATTTCCGGTGGCCAGCTTGTGCCCGCGACCTACGCCTCGCGCATCGTCACGGGTGACAAGTCCGATGAAGTGCAAATGGTGATCAGCGCCGGCACAGTGAAAGAGTTGATGGCCAATCCACCAACCGTTGCCAGCCCTGACCGTGTTGCGGTCACCGAGGCGCACCGACGCGGCGTTTCGGATCCGATGACTGCATCGCTGGTTCGGGTTCCCGGCAGCGGCGACACGCTGGTTCCGCAGGCTTGTCAACGTACATTGTCGATTTTCGACGGCCGAATGCGCTACGACCTTCAGCTCGCCTTCAAGCGGCTTGATCGCGTGAGCTCGGATAGGGGCTATCAAGGCCTAGCCGTCGTCTGCGCAGTATCTTTCTCTCCGATCGCCGGGCACGTTCCGGAGCGCTACGCTATCAAGTACCTCATTCAATTGCGGGACATGGAGCTTTGGCTGGCACCAATCGCGGGCACGCGCGTGATGGTCCCTTTTCGTGTCAGCGTCCCGACACCAATTGGGCTCGGAGTGATGCAGGCGACCCAATTTCTTTCGGTGGCGCAACCGGGCAATGCGACGGCTAAGGCGCAATAATGGCCTAAGGAGCGGTCCGGAAGTCAGAGGATCGGCGTATCAATCGAGCTCGCCGGGTAAGCACGACGATTTGTGCGGTTTACAGCATATTGCGGTGGGTATCGGCCATAACACAACATGTGGCCGTGAACGAATTCTGACAGAAGCAGAGTCAGCGATTCGGGCGCGATTCGTTCGGGACTCGTTCCACGGATGAAGTGGCCCCTAGCAGTCGGCCCACGCAGCATCGAGTGCAAACGCTGCCCGTGACAGGGATATGATCATTGAAACCGCGGCAATGAGATTATCGCCTCGGCCGCAACAGCAAACGCCGCATGATCCAGTGGCAGCCGAGTAACGTAATCGACTGCACTTCACCATCGGATGTTCTGGTGCCACGCGCGATGGTTGGCTGATGCCGACTGCTCTGGCCAGCGCTTCGGCGCTTACCAGAGACCTTTCACCGCAGATCGACCATGAAAGCGGTGCTTTTGAGTTCCGGGAACACTGCCGGCGGTCACTCGACAAGCATTGCACTAGCGCTTGGAATGGGTGTTTGCTGGAGTGATAGAAGCAGGTATCTTCGATCTAGCAGGATGCATGCGCGATCCCAACACCCCTGCCTGGGTATCGCGCGATCTCAAACGTCGCGCCATATCTCGTCTCGTAGCCTCGAGTCGTCCCATTCGATGCGAAGGTATGACGGATAGCATCGCGCGACTGCAGCGTCAGTAATCGCCTCATCAGTCGATGCCTATTTCCTTTTCCTCTCGAGCCAGCCGCGATTCCGGCGCCCGCGGCAGCGGTGTCACGGCGGTGCTTGGGCCAACCAACACCGGTAAGACTCATCTCGCAATCGAACGCATGCTGGGCCACTCCTCCGGGATCATCGGCCTGCCGCTGCGGCTATTGGCCCGCGAAGTCTACAATAAGGTCGCAGCCCATGCGGGCATAGATGCGGTCGCCCTCGTCACCGGCGAGGAGAAGATCAAGCCACCGAACCCACGCTATTGGGTCTCCACTGTCGAGGCCATGCCGCGCGACCTCGATGTCGCCTTCGTGGCCATTGATGAGGTGCAGCTCGGCGCCGATCTCGAGCGAGGTCATGTCTTCACGGACCGCATGCTCAACCGCCGAGGACGCGAGGAGACCCTGGTGCTGGGTGCGCAGACCGTCCGGCCCATGGTCGAGAGATTGTTGCCCGGCGCTCATGTCCTGACGCGTCCACGGCTGTCGCAGCTCTCATTTGGGGGCGAGAAGAAGATAACGCGGCTTCCGCGCCGTTCCGCCGTCGTCGCGTTCTCAGCCGAGGAGGTCTATTCGATCGCCGAGCTGATCCGCCGTCAACGCGGCGGTGCTGCCGTGGTGTTGGGGGCGCTCAGTCCGCGCACGCGCAATGCGCAGGTTGCGCTCTATCAATCCGGTGACGTCGAATATCTGGTCGCCACAGACGCCATCGGAATGGGACTCAACCTCGATGTCGATCACGTCGCCTTCGCCTCCGACCGGAAGTTCGATGGCTACCAATTCAGAAGGCTCAATGCGGCCGAGCTGGCGCAAGTCGCTGGCCGCGCCGGCCGTGCCATGCGCGATGGCACCTTCGGCACCACCGGCAGATGCCCACCCTTCGAGACCGAGCTTGCGCAAGCGCTGCAAAGCCATTCCTTCGAGCCGGTCAAGGTGCTGCAATGGCGCAATACCGCGCTTGACTTCACGTCGATCGGCGCACTGCAGGCTTCTCTCGCCGAAACCCCGAAACAGAACGGCCTGACTCGCGCGCCAATCGCCGAGGACATCTTAGTCCTGGAACATGCGGCACGCGACGACGAGATTCGCTTTTTGGCGAACAGCCGCCAAGCAGTGGAGCGATTGTGGGATGTCTGCCAGGTCCCCGATTATCGCAAAATCTCGCCAGCTACACATGCCGAGCTCGCGACTACGCTTTACGGTTTTCTGATGCGGGAAGGAACGATCCCCACCGACTGGTTCGCACGCCAAGTCGAAGAGGCAGATCGCGCCGATGGCGATATCGACACGCTGTCGAACCGTATCGCCCATATCCGTACCTGGACATTTGCCGCGAATCGTCCGGACTGGCTGGTTGACCCCGAGCATTGGCAAGGCGTTGCGCGCGCGGTCGAAGATAAACTGTCGGACGCGCTCCATGACAGGCTCACCGAGCGCTTTGTGGATCGCCGTACCAGCGTGTTGATGCGTCGGCTACGCGAGAACGCGACGCTCGAGACCAATATCGGCAAAACCGGCGAAGTCGTTGTCGAGGGGCACATCATCGGCCGACTGGACGGATTCATGTTTACGCCCGCCGCTTCGGCCGCGGGTTCTGAGGCGAAAGCGCTCGCCAGCGCTGCGCAAAAGGCGTTAGCAGGAGAAATCGATGCGCGGGCCACGCGTCTCGCACAAGCGGCGGACGGACAGTTGGTGCTCGCGACTGATGATACGATCATGTGGTTGGGCCAGCCGGTCGGCAAGCTGATTGCTGCGGAGGAGACGCTCAAGCCGCGCGTGCGCCTCATAGCCGACGAGTACCTCACCGGCGCACCACGAGATGCGGTGCAAGCACGGCTGGACCTATGGCTGAGGTCTCATATCGAGAGGCTGCTGGAGCCGCTGTTCCGCCTTGCGGCCGCCGAAGACATTGTCGGCATCGCCCGCGGCCTGGCATTCCAACTTACGGAAGCGCTGGGCGTGCTTGACCGTCATAGGGTCGCGGAAGAGGTCAAGGGGCTGGAACAGCCCGCGCGCGCGATTTTGCGCAAATACGGTGTGCGCTTCGGTGCGTACCACGTCTATATGCCGGCATTGCTCAAGCCTGCGCCGCGACGCTTGGCGATGCAGCTGTGGGGGCTCAAACACGGCGGCTCGGAAAACAAAGCCCTTGATGCGATCGAGCAGCTCGCTGGCAGCGGGCGCACGTCGATTGCCGCCAACGAGGAAATCCCGAAAGCATTTTATCGAGTCGCGGGTTATCGCGTCTGTGGCACGAGGGCGGTGCGGGTGGATATTTTGGAGCGGCTCGCCGATCTCATTCGCCCGGCGCTCGCATGGCGTTCCGGTGGGAGAGAGTCCAAGCCGGCGGGTGCGACCGAAGGCTTCGGCTTCATGGTTACAGGCGCCATGACGTCGCTTGCGGGCTGCTCGGGGGAGGATTTCGCCTCGGTCCTGCGCTCGCTCGGCTATCGCATGGAGCGACGGCCGAAATCGCCTGAGCCGCCGCTCGCGCCCTTGGATGGGGTGCAGCCGTCGTCGCGCTCTGTGCAAGATAGCTTGTCAGATACCGCGTTGAACGGGGAAGGCGGCGCGCCTGCCTCTGGGTCTGAACACGCGGCGATCGCTGAAGTCGGGCCGGGGACAGGCGAATCGCTTGAGCCGACCGAGTCAGGAACCGCAGATACACCGGCCCTCGCGGCAGCGCAGGCTGAAGCAGCTGCGACTGCGCTCAACAAGCCGGTTGCAAGCGCAACCGCGGGACCTGAAGTGGTGGCGTCCTTGATCGGCGCGCAGGCTGAGGGTCTCTCCGGTGATGTCGCGGGGTCTGCGCCATCTTTCGAGGCGGCCTCCAACGTGCAAACGGCAGCGGAGGAATTCATCGAAGTCTGGCGACCCGGTCGCCGTGACGAGCATGCGCGCAAGCCGCGCCGTGAGGGTCGTCCGCGACACCGCCGTCGTGAGGGGCAACCACAAGCGCCCCATGTTGCGCCTACCACCGCTTCAGGAGTGAGCGCAAAGAACGGGGCCGCCCCCGCACCCGGGCGGCTCCGCGATACCCAGTTCGATCGCACCGGCCGGCCGCAGCGCAACCGAGACGAGGATCGGCCCGAGCGTGGTCCGCCTCGCCCGAAACGAGGGGGTCGCCCGCAGGGCGACGTGGAGCGGCCGACGCGAGGCGATCGCGGCCGCCGAGCGCCGCCCGGCGACCGTCCGGATCACGATCCGGCGCTGCGTGCCAAATACATCAAGGGCCGTGGGGAAGACCGGGACCGCCGCGAACCCGACCCGAATTCGCCATTCGCGAAGCTCGCGGCGCTCAAAAAACGACTCGAGGCGGGCAACAAAGAATCGCGCTGAGGGCTTCTGCGCTTGGATCGCCAACGCGTCGACAAATGGCTTTGGCACGCGCGCGTAGTGCGCACGAGGTCGGATGCTGCGGCCCTTGCCGCCGCTGGCCACGTTCGCGTTAATGGCCGGCGCGTCGATCATCCTAGCCACACCGTGCGGCTCGGCGATGTGGTTACCGTTGCGCTCGATCGTGCGGTTCGCGTCCTCAAAGTCGTAGCTTTTGCCGACCGCCGCGGGTCCGCGCAGGACGCCCGCGCCTTGCGTGAGATGCTCGAGTGACGGATTTGCCCATCCGACGGCGCCTGTGCGCCGAAAACAAGCGATAACGGCGCTGGCGCCCCTTGCTCGGCCGGGTGCAGACCGGTTCTGAGCCCCTGTCACGGTGGCCGCCGCCTCCAATGCGCTGGCAACCCTTGCTTGCCAATGGCCCATGCGCTAGTCAGCGCGCGCCTGGAGAGCTTGGAAATGACCTACGTCGTCGTCGAAAGTTGTATCAAGTGCAAATACATGGACTGCGTCGAGGTCTGCCCGGTCGATTGCTTTTACGAAGGCGAGAACATGCTCGTCATCCATCCCGACGAATGCATCGACTGCGGTGTTTGTGAGCCGGAATGCCCAGTCGACGCGATTAAGCCCGACACCGAGCCGGGCCTGGAGAAGCTGCTGAAGCTCAATGCTGATCTGGCGAAGGTCTGGCCAAACATCACCCAGAAGAAGGAGCCCCCCGCCGATGCCAAGGCTTGGGAGGGTGTGCCGAATAAGCTGGAAACGCATTTCTCTTCCAGCCCCGGAACCGGGGACTGATTGTCCCGTTAACCAGGCGTGACGAAAATGTAATGCTCAGATGCCTGGAATTGGACTTTTGAGTCCCCGCAACGCTTTGATTTTTGCGGAAAATGTGCTATATAGCTGGAAAATGAGCAGAACAGCGCACCCGAGCCGCTCCCCCGTGGGGAGCGTTATTTTTCGGGTCGTTTCCGAGGAACTTCAACCAGGGACGTGAGACCCACGCAAACAGCCGTGGCAGGAAAAACGCGCCATCGGTCGAAAAAGACCACCGCCGTGAGCCGGCGGACGAAAAAAACGTCAGCGGCCCACCGCCGGAGGGTGTCACGCACCTCCCGTGCGGCACCGCGCCGGCGAGCCCCCGTGGCCAAACCATCCGTCCGCCGCAAGCCGGACGAAGGAGTTTCCTCCGGGATGACCAGCAAGAAGACGACCCAGCGTCAGGGCTTTAGGACCAACGAGTTCATCGTCTATCCGTCCCACGGCGTGGGCCAGATTCTCGCGATCGAGGAGCAGGAAGTCGCGGGAGCCAAGCTCGAACTCTTCGTCATCAACTTCGTGAAGGACAAGATGACGTTACGGGTTCCCACCGCGAAGGTTACTGCAGTCGGCATGCGCAAGCTCGCTGAGCCGCCGCTGGTCAAGCGGGCCTTGGAAACGCTGAAGGGCCGGGCTCGTATCAAGCGCACCATGTGGTCGCGCCGGGCGCAGGAATATGAGGCCAAGATCAACTCCGGCGACATCGTTGCCATCGCCGAAGTGGTGCGGGATCTTTATCGTTCGGAGACGCAGCCTGAGCAGTCCTACTCGGAGCGCCAGCTCTACGAGGCGGCGCTCGACCGCCTTTCGCGCGAGATTTCGGCTGTGCAACGCATTACCGAGACCGAAGCGATCAAGGAGATCGAAGCCGCGCTGGCCAAGGGACCGCGTCGCGGTCCCAAGCCCGCCGAGGGCGAGGACGATGAGGCGGTGGTGGAGGAAGAAGCAGCCTGAGCGTACGCCGTCCGCGAAATGGAGGAAAGCCCGGCTCTGATGCCGGGCTTTTTCGTTGCTGCCAAAGCCGGTCGGTCGGTTGGCGCTAACTCCCTGTTGGACAAGGAAAAAGGGTCGAAGAAATGTCCCGGCACAGCCATAATTACGCTTGGTTTGCAAAGAAGATGGCCACTGTTCGAGGGTAAGCAGGTCGGGGGAACATGCGGGGGTTATCCAGCGGTATCAGCAAAAGCGTCGTGGGTTGTCTTGCCATTCTGGCCGGAGCGGGGGTGGGCGGCCTGGCCGCCGGCTTCACCGCGCGCGGGGGCCTTTCCTCGCACGCATCATCCACAGTCGTTGCCAGCATCGTCGAGATGGTCCCATCCGATACAGTGAATTTGCGCTTCCCGGCGGACTGGGTGCAGGCCTCCGCGGAGCCGGTATCCGGTATGCTCACATTGGCGTCGGCCGATCCAGGAATGACGTTTTTTAATCCCCGGCCGGCCTATGCCTCCAATGACGCCGACGCTCCGGCGACCCTCGAGGCAAAACCGAAGCCAGCTGCACCCGCCAAGGTCGCGCTCGCCTCCACATCGGCCAAGCCTACCAAGCCTCGCTCCAACGCCGTGCTCAACGATTCACAACTTGCCGGAATCAAGAAAAGACTCAACCTGACGTCTGAGCAGGAACGCTATTGGCCCGCTGTCGAGGCCGAACTGCGCAAGATGGAATATACGAGGAAGTCGCAGGGTAACAGCCGCACGGCATCCATCGACATGAGCAGGGTGAATGTCGAAGGCCTCAAATCCGCGGGGTTCCCGTTGGTCATGAGCTTCAGTGACGACCAGCGGCGCGAACTTAAATCGCTCACCCATCTGCTTGGCCTTGAGAGCGTGATGGCCGGCCTCTGAATGGCCGTGTGCCCGCTCTGAGGAAAAAGCCCGGCATTGCGCCGGGCTTTTTTTGCGGTCGCGATCGCTGAGATACAAGCATCAAGCCGCGGATCCCACGGGCTCCAAAAACGCGCTAGACTTGCGTTGAAACGCAGCAGAACCGGAGACGGATATGGACATGAGCGTCACCGTAGGGACCGCGCGCCAACCGCAACCCGCAAAAGCCGAGGGCCAAAAGGCTCCTCGCGGAGCCAACTCGAGCGATCTCGATGCTTGGCTGGAGAAGGTCGAGCTGCTCGGCGAACTCAAGCGCATCACCGCGGAAGTCGATCCCGATCTCGAAGCTGCGACGATCACCTATCTCGTTGCTGGTGAAAAGTCGCCAGCGCTGCTGTTCGAGAATATCAAGGGCCATCCCGGCCACCGCGCGCTGTATAACATGGTCGGATGCAATTTATCCCGCTTTTGTCTGATGATTGGCGAGCAGCCAATGGACCATCCGCTTAAGGCAGTGCAGAGCCTACAGCAAAAGCTCGGCCGGAAAGTGCCGCCGAAGGAGGTTTCGGCCGAGCAGGCGATCTGCAATCAGAACATCGTCGAGGGGAACGACATCGATATCCGTATTTTTCCGGCGCAGCGGATGTGGCCGCTGGACGGCGGCATGTATCTTGGAACCGGCGATGCAGTGGTGACCAAGGATCCGGAAACGGGCCGCGTCAATGTCGGCACCTACCGCATGATGATCAAAGGACCGCGCGAGGTCGGCGTCTATACGTCGCCGGGCAAGGACGCCACCATCGATCGTGAGAAATGGTGGCGAATGGGCAAGCCCATGCCGATCGCGGCCGCCTATGGCATAGATCCATTACTCTTTTTGGTCGCTGCGACCAGCCTGCCCAAAACCGAGTGCGAATATGATTATTATTCCGGGATCAATGGCGCACCAATCGAGGTGTTCATCAGCGATCTCACCGGCCTGCCGCTGCCGGCGCGAGCCGAGATTGTGCTCGAAGGCTTTCTATATCCGGATGAGACCTTCTCCGAAGGACCCTTCGGTGAGTTTACCGGCTATTACGGACGGCCGAGTGGCGCGACGCCCTTCATGCGAGTGGAGCGCGTTCGTTACCGCGACAACCCGACCTTGACTTGCGCGTTGATGGCCGACAGTGCGGCCAATGAGTGCGGCCTGTTCTGGGCGGCGTTGCGTTCTGCCGGCATCTGGGCCGACCTGCAAAAACTCGGCGTGCCAGGGATAAAGGGAGTGTGGTCTATTCCCGAAGCGGCCGGTTGGGGCATCACCGTGGTCTCGATCAAGCAGATGTATGCCGGCCATGCGGCGCAGGTGATGGCTCTCGCTGCGCAATGCACGACCGGCGCATATTTTGGAAAATACGTGATCGTGGTCGACGACGATATCGATCCGAGCAATATAGGTCAGGTGTTGTGGGCAATGGCGACGCGTTCGCGCCCAGCGCAGTCGATCGATATCCTGCGGGAGACCTGGAGCACGTATCTCGATCCTAGCCTGAACCCGCCTGAGATCAGGCCCTGGGGATCGAAATGCCTGATCAATGCCTGTATGGATTATCGCTTCATCAAGACGTTCTCCAAGCGCACTCGGTTATCAAAGGACGCTTACGACAAGGTAGTCGCGCGATGGCAGGAACTCGGGTTGAGCGGAACGCCGCCCGCGGTCTCGGTGTTCGAGGAGGAGACCTCCTCGGGCCGGGTGACTTAGTCGGCTTGGCTGCCGCTCACCGTTATCGCGTTGGCTGGATGCCAAGTGCCTTCGCAATGGTGGCGATCTGCGCGCGCTGGCGCTCGATCGAGGCGGCGAACTCCTTTGCCCCGCCGCGACTCGGCGTCTGTGCAGTCGCATTGAGGGTATCGTCGATGTCCTTGTCGTCGGAGACTTTGACGACGTCGGCGCCGATACGCTCGCGTAATTCTGCGGGCAGCGCCTTGCTTCCGAACAGGCCGACATTGCCGTCCATTTCCAGTTCGGGGTAACCCGCTTCGATGCCGGTTGGAATATCAGGCAGGCTCGGTGCCCGCTCCCGTCCCATCTGCGCCACCACCACGATCCTACCGGCCTCTCGATGTGGCCGCAGGATGGCGTATGAGGCCGAATAGATCTGCAGACGATCTTCGGCGAGGTCATTCACGGCCTGCACGATGTCCTTGTACGGCACCTTCGTCATCGTGATCTTGGCATTATGCGCGAAATAGTCGAACGCGAGTTCGGTAATGCCGGGAACCGCAGCCGAATTGAACTTGCCGGGTTCGGCGCGCGCGCGTTTAACGAAATCGGCGAGCGTGGCCACCTTCATCGACGCCGGAACGCCGACGCCGAGAATGGTGCTGGAGAAACGCGCCACCGGCACCAGATCGGCTGGGTCGTAAGGGAGCCTCTTATACTGATACGGATGGACGATGAAGCTCCCACTGGGCCCCCACAGGAAGGTGTGATCGTCGTTGGCAGATAGGACGGCCTGAATCGCGATCATGCTATCGCCGCCCGGACGGTTCTCAATCACCACCGGCTTGCCCCAGCGTGCCTGCAGCCGGTCCTGAATAAGGCGCGCGCCGATATCTGCGCCGGCGCCCGGACCGAACGGAATGACGAAGCGGATCGGCCGCTGTGGCCAGTCTGCTGTCTCTGCGTGCACCAGCGACGGCAACGCGAGGAGTGCGACAACAAAGACAATCCAGGCGCAGAGTTTCGACATATCTCAAGGTCCTGATCGGGGAGTCGATGCAGGGAGGCTACTCACTTCGCCTCGGCACGCAACCGTCCTTTCACCGGCCGGAAAAACGAACCTCGACGCCACCGACGGGATCAAGCTCGAATGCAATCGTATCTTCCTCGGGCTCGATCACAAGCGGCGCCACCACCGAGCCGGTGATAATAATTTCTCCCCCACGCAGTCGTTCGCCGAAAGCCGCCAGCACATCCGCGACGTGCCGCACGATATCTACCCAATTGCCGGAGTTGGCCTGCGGATTGCTGGTGCGCACGAACTCAGTACCGCGCCGGAGGATTCGGCATACGACGTCGTCCGATGTGCTGCCGGTGCGCGCCGGTGCGTCGCCAGAGAGCACAACGTGCCGCTGATAAATATTGCCGCCTAGAATTCGCTCCGGGTCCTCCGGCGGCTCGGTGAGGTCCACCATCTCTATTGCCGGGGAGATCCCCCCAATCGCGACGTTGGCAGTGTCGCGGTCGGCGCCGGCCGAAACGTCGTGGGTAACATGGACAGCGATTTCTGGTTCAGCCACAGGCTTCGCCCAGCCGGCGAGTGAGACGCTTGCTCCGGATTGGACGAGTGCATTTCGCGTCAGGAAGCCTACCAGCGGTCCACTGATATCGAGCTGCTTGAGCATCTCAGGCGCAGCGAACCCGACCTTCCACCCTAGTGGAGCATCCCCACTCGCGAGACGAGCACGGCGTACCTCGAGCTGCGCCCGCATGCCGCGTACCACGCGCGCATCCTCCCACAGCTTCATGGCGTAATGTCTCTCGTTCCTTGGGTTAGCGGCTCGTGAAGCGGTCAACGGTTCCGTCCCGTCACTTCGTAGCCCGAGGCCTCGATCGACCCGGCGCCCATCCACCCCCACACCAACACGACGTCCTTTTTCGAGGTGTTGTTGAAGCCGTGCCAGCAGGTCCGGGGCGAATACACTATATCGCCCTCGACCGACGGGACCTCGCCTTCTTCGGTATAGATGTGCCCGTGGCCTTTGAGTACGATGAAGAACTCATCACAATTGTGATGCCGGTGCCGTTCGTGCCGTGCTCCCGGCTTGAGAACGGTCCACCCGACTACATGGTCAGCGTCGGCGGACGCCTTATCGATTAGGAATTGCACCTGCATGTCGACCCAGCCGTCCTTGCGCTTGAGGCGCGTGACGGTCGGCACGTTCTGCACGTTGGTACGATACATTTTTGCGGCGCTTGCCGCCGCGGCGCGAGAGGGAAGCTTTGGTTTGGCTTTTCGCTTGGCCTGCCTCACGATCGCTCTCCGCCATCTCCCGACCCGTGTTGCGCTTTTGCCGATTCGTTTGTCTTGGCCGAATGGAGCCTATTCGTTGGCCCGTGCGTTCGGCGGAGAAAGAGTCAGCCCCGATCTGGGAACGTCGGGGCTTCCGACTAACGACGTTCATGTGGGAGATCGGAGTTCTGGCGCCCTTAGCCCACAACAGGCTACGGCGGTTGGCGTGTCGCTGTCTATGTGCCTGGCCATTGGCCATTGCGAACAACTTCGGAGGCTGCGCGGGCCCAGGCCGCAGGCGTTCGCGCGCAGCGTTAGGGTTGGCCTCCAAGACGGCGATAGACTTCGTGCGCGGTCACGAAATCGCGGTGTTCGAGTCCCAGCCCGCGGCAAGCATTCATGATTTCGTTAGCGGCCGCTGCGAGCGGCACGGGGCTGCCGAGGTTACGGCCGAGTTCGAGCGCGAGCAGCATGTCCTTCTGCTGCAGCGTGACATCGGCGAGCGGGGTGGCCGGCATCTTTCCATCCAGTATGAAGGGCCCGCGGTAGGCCAGCACGGGCGAGGCGGCAACGCTCTTAAGGATGGCATCGACCGCGATCTCTCGCGTGATACCGCCTTTTTCGGCAAGTGCCACCGCTTCGCCGAAAGCGATCACCTCCACCATGAGCAGCAAGTTGACCGCAATCTTCATCTGCACCGCCAGGCCGCTGCTTCCCACATAGGTAACTTTTGGCCCGATTGCGCGCAGCACCGGCTCGATGCGCTCGAAAGCGCCCCTGTCCCCGCCCACCATGAGCGCAGCGCTCCCTTGGGCCAGTGTCACTGGACTGCCCGAGATCGGCGCATCAAGCATGACCAGGCCCTGCGTAGCGAATTCGGCAGAGAGCGCTCGGCTCGCGTCCGGTGCAATCGTACTCATGTCCGCATAAATTCCGCCGGGTTTCAGGCCCGCGATGATGCCGTCGCTACCGAGCGCAATTGCCTTGACTGCCGGCGCGTCGGTCACGATCGAGAACACGATCTCCGAGGCGGCAGCGACCGCACGGGGCGTCGGTGCAACGCGCATGCCACAAGCGGCGAGGGGCTCGGTCTTGGGCTTGCTTCGGTTCCAGCCCGTCACCACGTGGCCTGCGGCCATGAGCCGGCCGACGATGCCGGAGCCCATCGCGCCGAGCCCCACGAAACCAACGTTCATGCGTTCACCTCGCAACGTTTCACGCTGCGGCGATGATGGCGCCGAACCGGAGGAAAGGCTAGGCGCGGGAACGAGCTGGAATGGCGCTAAATCTGATCGGCGCTCCGGTTAGCGCACTCGGAATACAGGTGGAGTAAGCCCAAGTATTAAGGTGGCTCACTCGACCACGAGCTTGATCTGATCGCCAGGGCTCACGTGTTCGCCGGGGCCAAGGCCGTTGAGCACGCGAAAGCGTTCGACCGCGCGGTCGGCGATCGCCATGCGACCCGCGAGGCGCTCAACCGTGTCATTCGGCCCAACCGTGACGATCCTGATGTGCAGCGGCTTTGCCGCCTGGCTTTCCGCGACCGTCATGCGGCGGAAGGTGCCGACCGATTCGCGAAAAGCGCGATCGATCTCCGCTGTGGTGCGCTTCGAGGCGAAGATAAAGCGATAGACATCGCTACCGAACCGCACCGCATACAGCCGAAACACCCATTGATCGCCTTTGGCTGTCGCGGTCGCTGCCGGTAACCCATTGATGACGACCGCTTCGACGCTCTTTGGATCGATGTTCTCGATCCAACCGGAGTTGAGGTATTCGGCGAGCGGCTGCTCGGCCGGCACGCGTACCACATCGAGCCGCAAAGCTTGGCCGCCGCTCTCTTTGACCCCGAGAACCGCCTGCGCCGTATTGTCGAGTGTGAAACCCTCAGGTGCCAGGAAGGTGAAGCCGAGCTTGGGGTGCAGGAAACGGCGGCCGCGCACGAAGCCCTCGCTCGGATCTTCGCCGTAGACCAGGCCATCGATTCCGGCGAGGTAGGTCGCTTTGTCGTGCTCGCCGGCGCCGGGTGCGTTGAACTGGCGGGCATTGGCTTGCGCGTTCTTGATCCGCTCAGGGGTGGCCGGATGGGACGAGAGGAAATCTGGGGCGCGCGGATCGATGTGCAACTGCCCCGGGCTGGATTTCAGCTCGGCATTGCGACCCATCGAGGTGAGAAAGCGCACCGCACCGTACGCATCATAGCCAGCGCGCGTGGCGATGCCGATCCCGATGCCGTCCGCCTCGAATTCCTGAGCACGTGAGAAGCTGGCCAGCGCGATCTTCGATTTCGCGAGCGCCAGCGCTCCCGTTTCCGGATCGCTCAACACATCCTGGACCACGCGGCTTACCAGTGCCACTTGACGCGCCTGGTCCTCGCGCATGGCGGCATGGCGCGCGATCACGTGGGACATTTCATGAGATAGAACGGACGCGAGTTCGGAGGTGTCGTCGGCCAGCGCGATCAAACCGCGCGTCACGTAGAGCTGACCGCTCGGTAGCGCAAAGGCATTGATCGACGCCGAGTTGAGGATGGTGACGCGATACTGCACCTCCGGCCGCTCCGATGCCGCAACCAGGCTTGCGACGACCTGATTAAGAAGTCCTTCGAGCTTGGGATCCTCGTAAGCGCCGTTGTAAGCGGCGAGAATGCGTTGATGCTCGCGCGAGTTCGGCGCCGGACTTTGCTGCTGTGGCTGGACCTGGCGCGGTGCTTCCGGAAGTGAGCCAGGCGGTGCTCCGGCGGTAAGCAGGGACGAGCTGCAGCCCGCGAGGACGAGAGCAAGCACGGCAAAAAGCGTGGTCCCCGTCCATGTGGCGGAGAGAACGTCGCGCTGTCCCGCTGAGGCATGCATGATAGCGTCAGGTCCGTCAGTTGCTCTCGACGATCTCGATCTGCTCCGGACGGGTAGCCCCGATTCTGGGGCCGGCACGCTCCTCGATCCATCCACGTACTCGAACACGCCGCTTTTCGAGCCGTTTCGGCGCTACTCCGGCAGCAGCGAAGGCACCCTCGTCGTGCTTCGAAATCGTGACGGTGAGTGCCTCTGCCCACCGTCGTCCGAAATTGATGTAAATCGTGCCTGCGCTCTCGCGGACCGACCACACCTTTCCTTCCGCCACGGTGAAACGGCCGCGCTCGGCCGAGAGTTCGGCCCCGCTGTCGGCCGCGAGGATGACATAGTACGGTTCGCTCCACAGGCCAAGCTTGGCCTGGCGCGCCGCCCGCTCTTGCGCCCAAAACTCTTCGGCGCAGGACCGATCGCCGACATGGGCTGAAACGCGCGCGAACCCCCTTGCCAACATCTCGTGTGCAACCGAGGGGCGCGCACGGTGGGCCACGAGATAGGCCAGTGCGATCGTGCGGCCGTACCGGTCGACAGACGCAGCGGTGTGATGCAGCTCCACCGTCTGATCCGCGAGCACTGTTTCCAGTGCTTTGCGAGCCGCAAGAGCAGCCTCGGTCCGAGGCCCGGCTTCGTCGGCGCTGGGCGGGAGCGGAACCTCAATCCCCGCCAGACGAATCTCGCGCCCGTCTTCCAAGACGAAACTGCGCCCGTCGGTGATTGCGCGAACCTTTCCGATGGCAACGGCGTCAGACCGGCAGGCGTGCAACATCCCGCCTTCCGCGCGCGCCCCGGCCGTCGGCAGAACGATGCACCAAAGGCAGCAAAACCGCGCAAGCGCGACGTCCCAGCGCCGGCTCATGGAGCAACGAAAGCGTCGGAATGGGGCGGCACTGCGGCGGTGCTGACCCTCGTGTGCGGGGTCGTCGGCCGAGTTGTCCTGGTGGTGCCGGCGGGGCTCATCGTTGTATATTTCGCCCGCAATTCGAGCGAGGCAGGGGGTTTCCATGAAAATCGTCGAGATTGTTCCGCGCGCTCGGACGCGCCTTTACGGCACGCTCGTTGCCAAGGAGGCGGCAATCCGGAAAAGCGGTCGTGGAACCTACGTGCGAGTCGGGCGCACGAGCCAGCGCGCCGCCCGATGGAAGCACAAGAAGTTCAAGGGTACGCTTCAGCTCAACCGTGACGCGTCCGAGCGGGTCACTGCCAAGGTTCGCGCCTCTACGCCTGAGGATGAGCGCAAACTGCTCTCATCCTTCCTGGGATTCGTGGACCGCCACGCCGGCGACCAAGTGACCACGATCACAATCCATTACCGTTGAGCCGTCCAAGACCTAGTGGCCGCGGCTGTAAGCGGCGAGTCATGCCTCGCTGGACCTTAAAACTGACGCTGCAGCATCCTATGTGATCTGACGGGCGTCAATTTTAGGAGGTGCCGATGGCAATTGTGCTGGACCATACAATCGTTCCGGCGCATGACAAGGAAGCATCCGCACGCTTTCTCGCCCGAGTCCTCGGTTTGCAGTACGAGGGTGCTCACTCGCATTTCGCGCCCCTGCGCATCAATGAGACGCTGACGCTCGATTTCGACAACGACACGAACTTCGAAAGCCACCACTACGCTTTCAAAGTTGACGAGACAGAGTTCGATGAGATCTTTGAGCGCGTCCGCAGCGAGGGAATTGTTTATGGCAGTGGACCCCGCGCCCTCGACGATATGAAGATTAATCACCGTCGCGGCGGACGCGGTTTTTATTTCCGTGACCCGAATGGGCACGTGCTCGAGGTATTGACGGCCTAGCTGCGCGTCCGCGCGAGTGTTGATAGGTCTTTTGAATGCTATACGTGCGAGGCCAGATAAGCCAATCCCCGTGGGGGCCGCGCGCCGAGCGCTACCGCCATGGCAAGCGTCTGCGCAAAAAGGTTCCGCGCGAACGACATGCCGACTTGCTTGGGTCTGCCGCTCGCGATCCGGTTGCTATCCTGGCCGCGGCCGATCGCAGCCGCGTGCCGGAGCTGGTGCCTGTCCGCTACGAGCGCATGCTTGTTAGCCCCTTCGCATTCCTGCGCGGCGCGGCAGCGGTGATGGCGGAGGATCTCAAATATCAAGCGCGGGCAGGCATTGCGGTCCAGGCTTGTGGCGACTGTCATCTCTTGAACTTCGGGGCATTTGAGACCCCCGAGGAGAGAACATCTGCAACAAGACGACAATTTCCCGCACTTGGTGAAGGACAACCAGGCGCGGATCGAGGACAGACCGCCGCTCATTTATCATTTCACCCGAAAGGGCGACGATGCGCAGCATCGAGTAGATGAGCGGCGCGTGTTTGCGTCCTATCAAGAGCGTCTCACACCGGAGCGGCGTTGTCTCATCGAGCGATACGCGCTCAAGGACGTCGCGTTCAAAGTCGTCGGCGTTGGAAGCGTGGGGACTTTCTGTGCCATCGGCCTGTTCATGAGCGGCGACGGCGCTCCCCTGTTCCTTCAAGTCAAAGAAGCGGGAAAATCCGTGCTCGAGTGTTTGGGGCGGGAATTCGAAGACCATCCGGGCCGACGGGTCGTGGAAGGTCAACGGATCATGCAGGCGGCCAGCGATGTGTTCCTAGGGTGGACCGAAGATGAAGCGTCAGGGCGATATTTTTACGTGCGCCACTTGAAGAACAGGCGGCTTGGAACGATTGGCGAGCTGGTGGAAGAACGGGCGCTGGGGAGCTACGCGCGTCTGTGCGGGCGCACGCTGGCACGCGCGCACGCACGCTCGGCCGATCCGGCAGTGCTCGCGGGATACATGGGCAAAAGCGATGTTATGGACGATGCGCTTGCGTCTTTCGCCTTGGCTTACGCGCAGCGCACCCAACGCGACTACGATCGCCTCCTGGCGGCGAAGCACCCTGCAACAAAGAGACGTTGACGTTTCGTTGTCGGCGATCGAAAACGGACCCGAGCGTCCTTAGCGCACTGGAGCGGAATTGACAGCTGGAGCCCTGGGCTGACGCGGGCTGCCGAGGGGCGCTGCCGAGCTGCCCGTTGTCTCGTCTGCCTGAAAGCGCGGAATACATTGATCGCGCGAGTTGGGCTGCTTGGCCTGCTCGCACAGTGTCATGGTGTGATAGTTGCAACTGATCGCACCCAGCGCGCTCTTGAGACAGAACGGGGCGCTTTGAGCGAGGGCGAATTGCGGCGCCGCAGACAGGACGGCGGCAACAAGGCTCGCTGAGGCAAGACGATTTGGCATAGCCGATGTTCGACGCTGCTGTCGTAGAGCGCTCACCGACAATGCCACAACGAATGATTCCGCTTATCGTTCCCGCGGGAGCCGATTTTTGAGCCTGCACGCGAGGCGGATTTGGATTCCCCGGTGACGCAGCGCATGGCTTTAGCGCATCGGGGAAAAATCTGCAGGAAGGTAAATGTTAGACTGCATCGCGGTCAGATGATCCGGACCACCGGGCGGCGGCCACAGCTTATCCGCGACCGCTTTGGCTCGAAGCCGCACTCGCTCTTCGAGGCTCGCATACGGCCAAATGTGCACGAATCGCGTGACTGTGCCCGCGATCGAATGCATGGCGGCGAGCAGCGGCGACAGCCTTGCGCGGCCCGGCACCCACTTTCGCCACAGCTCGATGGTTGCCGGCAAGCCATCCGGCTTGAGGATATAGGTGCGCACCTCGAATACCGGACCGTATTGCCCGGCCGTCATGGGCAGCATGAATGGGAACGAGACGTAGATGTCCATGCTCGTGCCAACGATGTATTCACCGACTCCGAGATTCCCGCTCCGTAATATCTTCTCGCGGTCCGCATGGACACGCATCATATCGGGAGCAGCGTGGATCAACAGTATCCGATTGAGTGAGCCGATGTCGGAATACCAGCAGGCCAAGAGCTCATCCCCCGCCACGGACGGAAGCGTTTCCTTCAAGCGCGCAAGCGCCTTCTGCTCCGTACCGGGCCGCACCGTGATGATCGTTACGTCATAGTGCATTCTGGCATCTCCCGCGGCCTCTGGTGAAGCGGCTGCGATTGACAGCGTTTGCGCCCCTTTCTACCGTGGTTGGACATCTGACGACAGACGCCAACCACGGTCAGCGGTCGCCGCAAGCCAAGCCGTGGCGGGTGCGGATGCGAGATGCAGGCGGGCGCGTTGCGCGGCCTGGTTTGAAATTAATCAAAGTATTCACGGGAGGAAACCCATGCATATGTCGCGGATGGTCGCGCTCGCGACCGCACTGACCGTCGGCATCGCCGCGCCGGCTCTCGCGCAGGACAAGCTCGTTCGCGTTTGGCACACGGAAACTGAGCCGCAAACCATCAAAGCCTTCAACGACCTTGCGCGCCGTTTCGAGGCGAAGAATCCAGGCATCAAGATTGAAGCCGAGGGGCTGGCCTGGACCGATCTGGAAGGCAAGATCATGGCATCGCTCGCCGCTGGATCGCCCCCGGAATTGTCGCACGGCCAGCCGATCACCTGCACGGCCTTGCAATCGAAGGGTTTGCTCAACCCGCTCGATGAAGTCATGAAAGCGATCGGCGAGGACAATATCTGGGAGCAGGTCAAGCGAGTGTGCAACGTCGGCGGCAAGCAATTCGGCCTCGTGCATGCCGCTGGCACGTCGCTGCTGATTTACCGCAAGGATATGGCGGATAAGGCGGGCTTGAAGCCGCCGAAGACGTGGAACGATTTCCTCGCCAATGCAAAGGCATTGACGCAATCGACCAAGGGCGATGGCAAGATCGACATCTACGGGATCACACTGCCGGGCGACAATCTCTTCATCAACATCCTGATGGGCGAACTGATCAAGTCGAATGGCGGCGCCCTGTTCGACAAGAACAACAAGCCGCTGTTCACCGACCAGAAGATGATCGAGGTGCTGGAGTTCTGGCGCGAGCTCGTCAAATACGCCCCGCCCGGCTGGGAAGGCGATGGCTACCTGCAGACGTTCCAGAATCTGTACGGCCAGAAGGCGGCGATGATGTTCCAGGGTTACGGACGCGGCGCTGGGCTGATCGAGAAATTCGCGCCGAAGGAGAAGGCGAACGACAAGACATTTGACGTCTGGTCAAAGCCGGTCGGGCCCAGCGGCAAGGAGCCGGGCGTGCAGGTCGATGAAGAGCCGTGGATGCTTTTCAAGGACGCAAAACACCAAAAAGAGGCCATCGAGTTCCTGAAGTTCTTCTACCAGGACGACAATTACCTCGAGTATGTCTCGACCGTTCCCATCCACCTCTTCCCAATCACCAAGTCGCTACGCGCGTCGCCGAAATATCAGAACCTCGAAATGATTCAGCGCTGGAAGGGCTGGATCGAGGTGCAACAGGGTTATCTCGACAAAGACCAGGGCAAGCCGACACTTGTCGTCGATTGGTCCGATATGACCGAGAAACCTTATCTGCTCGAAGTGCTCGGCTCCGGTATCGTCCGCGATATGGTCATGGACGTCGTGCTCGAGAAGTGGGAGCCAAAAAGGGCCGCAGATAAAGCGCAGAGACGGCTCGAAGACCTGCTGCGCAGCAAAGGCTATCTCAAGGGCTGAGCTGTTGCATAAGCTTGGCGGATCGTGAATGGCGGGCGTGCATTGAGTGAGCCCGTGCCGAGCGCGAACTCGGAGCTATTCCGACTGCCGGAGGCGGCGGTCGGGATCCTGCTGATCCTGCCCGCCATTCTCCTCTTGCTCTCGCTCACGCTTTATCCGGTGCTCTACGGCGTCTGGATCAGTTTCTTCAACAAGCACTCGTTCTTCCCCCAACAGACGTTCATCGGGTTCGACAACTATATTTCTCTCCTGCGCGATCCGGAATTCTGGGCGTCGGTGTGGCGCGGCACAGTCTATGCCCTTTCGACGATCGTCCTGCAGATCATACTGGGTGTCGCGGCGGCTCTGCTACTCAACGAGGTCTTTCCCGGCCGCAATATCCTGCGTGGCATCGTGATCTTTCCTTATGTGGTGCCCACGGTGGTCGCCGTGATCGTCTGGAAATGGCTGCTCAACAGCCAGTTCGGTCTCGTCAATTATCTTATCGAGAAAGCGGGGCTGGTCGATCAGCCGATCAGCTTCATGGGCAAGGACTGGATCATGGTGTCGCTGATCATCGTCAGCGTATGGCAATTCTTTCCTTTCGTCGTTATCGGCGTGCTGGCGCGGCTACAGACCATTCCGGACGAGCTTTACGACGCGGCCAAGGTCGACGGCGGCAATGCTTGGCAGCGATTCGTTTACGTCACGCTACCGCAGCTCAAAAGCGTGCTATTCGTCATCGTGCTCCTACGCTCGATCTGGATGTTCACGAAATTCGACACGCCGTGGCTGATGATCCAGGGCGGCGGTGCCGAGACCTACATCCGCACGCTGCCGATCTACACCTATATGCGCACCTTCGCTTACTACGAGGCGGGCCTCGGCTCTGCCATGGCCGTGGTCATGTTCCTCGCCCTTGCAGGCGCGGCCGTGCTCTACTTTCGCATCTGGCGGCGTGAGGAAAATTTATGAATCGCTCTTCCGGGTTGCTGAGCCCCCGTGGCCAGGTGCTGATGTTCGCGGCATTGGCGCTGCTCGCTTTCACGGCCTTTCCTTTCGCGTGGATGGCGTCGACCGCATTGAAGCCTTCGCACGAGATTTTCGTGACCCCGCCGACACTCTGGCCCACGCATGTCACGCTCGACAATCTTAGCCGGTTGTTCGCAGAGACTCGTTTTCTCACGTATTTCCGCAACAGTCTCACCGTGTCGTTTGCCACTGTTGGCTTGACGTTGCTTGTTTCGGTGCCCGCCGCCTACGGCCTCACGCGCTTTCGCTTTCATGGGCGCGAGACGGTCGCGGGGCTGATCCTTTTCACCTACATGTTCGCGCCGATCATGATCATCATTCCATTTTATGTGGCCATGCGTTTTCTCGGGCTGGCCAACACGCATCTCGGACTGATCCTCGCCTATACGGCCTTCTGCCTGCCGTTCAGTCTATGGCTGCTGCGCACCTTCTTTCAGAGCATCCCGCTCGAGATCGAAGAGGCGGCTAGGATCGACGGCAGCCGTTTGCAGGCGGTTATCCATGTCGTCTTGCCGCTCGCATTGCCCGGCGTGGTCGCGACCGGCACCTTCACCTTCATTCTTGCCTGGAACGACTACATCTTCGCGCGCGTGCTGCTTAGCGCCGATGAGATGAAAACGCTGCCGGTCGGGATTGCCGATCTTTACAATGCCAGCGTCGTCGATTGGGGAATGATCATGGCTGCCGGCGTTCTGGTGATTGCACCCGTGGCGGCTGTTTTCGTTTTTATTCAGAGATTCCTTGTCGCAGGCTGGGGTTCGGGCGGAGTGAAGGGCTGATCGCATGGGGCGAAGCGGCCGCGAAGCTATGCTAAACGCTCCAGCCGGCCATATGTGTGGCTGCTATATTGAAGCTCTAAAACAAGATACTACCTGGGTAAGCGATTGGACCATGGTCCCGTAGCTCAGTCGGATAGAGCAGCGGTTTCCTAAACCGAAGGTCGGAGGTTCGAGTCCTCTCGGGACCGCCAAAATTTCCCAAACCGCCGACGGCGTTCAAGGCGCGGCTGTAAGCGAGCGACCCACCGAACCTCGATCTGCAAACGTGAGGATGGCCATGTCGGATAGTACTGAATCGAATGATGAGCGGCCCTGTCTACATTGTCTGATTGGCGATGTGATCGACGACTTTTATGCGGAATACGGTTCGCTGACCGGCGAGAAAGATGCCATCGATGTGGACGAAATCATCACCGCGCTGGCCAAGACGGTCGCAGAGCTGACCTATGGCTCGGACGCCGCGTTGCGCCAGCGCGTTTTGGAAGACTTGATGCGGGAAATTTCCCAGTTCGAGGCGGAGTTTACAAACGCCCCGGCAAGTGACATGCGACACTGAACCGTGACAGGCCCGCCATGGGAGCGCCTGTCAAAGCCCGACGATAACCTAAAGGCATACGGCCCCGTCGGCGCTGGCTGACGGGGCAGATGTATGCGGCGTCCGCGCGAACTCGACTAGATTGCCATCTTCAAGTGCTTGGCCGGGCGGAACGCGACCTTCTTGCTGGCCTTTATTTTGATCGCTTCGCCGGTCGCCGGATTTCGCCCCATGCGGGCTGCGCGTGCCCTGACCTGCAGAATGCCAAAACCGGCAATGCGGACGCGCTCGCCTTTTTTGAGATGCTTGGTGATCAGGCTCACGAGGTCGCCGAGAATAGCCTCGCCCGCGCGTTTCGTGAGTTCGTGATCGGCCGCCAACCTTGCCGCCAAATGCTTGAGCGTAACGGGACGGCCAGACTTGGTACTTGTCGTCGCTTTGCCCGCCATGATGGATGCCCTCCTCAGAGGCGCGAAATGCGCGATGCTAAGAGATATGATTCGAGACTGGAAGGAAAGCAGCTTTCTACATGCATGCTGAGATCGCGCACGCTCGGGAGGCTGCGCCGAAAGCGCGACGTTGCGGTGCCTAACGCGCGCATTTGCGGACATTTCGGAATCGATCCGGGAACGAAGCAGAATCGCAACGGGAACATCGTTCCTGTTCTGCGGGCGTGATCCCGGGCCCTCGGTGCTGCAGCCGGATTCGGACCGCTGACCGTGGGACCTGCGGTTGCGTTAACCAAGCGCTTACGACATCGACGACATGGTTTGCGGAAAGACCGCAGAGGTCGACCGCCTGGAAGCGCGTTCGCTGCGATGGACCGCGATGCTAAGTCAACCTGCATATCGGAAGCGGCCAGCGAAACGGGAAACGTCGCTGTACGTCCCGGTGAAGCGCTTCCTCGAGAGTCTTGGCTTCGACGTCAAAGGCGAGATCTGCGGCTGCGATCTCGTTGCTATTCGCGGCGAGGAACCACCGCTCATAGTCATTGGAGAATTGAAGCTCGGCTTCAACCTCGAGCTTGTGTTGCAGGGTATCAATCGCAGCGCGGCCTGCGATCAGGTCTGGCTTGCCGTGCGCGTCTCGGGCCGCCGCGGCCGCGCGCGTGATCCGCGCGTGCGCAAGCTTTGCCGGCTTTTGGGTTTTGGACTTCTCGCTGTCTCGGCAGCCGGACGCGTCGAGGTGCTGGTCGAGCCTGGGCCATGGCGACCTCGCCGCGATGCGAGGCGTCGAGTTCGCCTGCTCGACGAGCACCGGCGGCGTCTGGGTGATCCGGTTTCCGGCGGCATTTGCAGGGCGCCGATCATGACCGCCTACCGCCAGCAAGCGCTCGCCTGCGCGGCTTCGCTGTCCGGCGGCCCACGGCGCACATCCGAGATCAAAAGCGCGATCCCCGATGCGCCTAAGATTCTGTTGCGCAATGTCTACGGCTGGTTCTTCCGTGTCGAGCGCGGCAGGTATGCTCTCACGCCGGCGGGCACAGCGGCGCTGGCGCGTTGGCCGCAGCAGCCGCATATTTATTCGAATCTTGATCTTGACCGGTTATCCGGCGGCGAACCTCCGGCCACTCACCTGCGAGCGGCATCCCGAGCCGAGAAAAAAGCCCCGACAAGCGGGGCTTGAGTGAAGGAGGAAACGCCCATGATTAGGCGGAGCAAGGTTACCTGATTTGCTTGCTCTGCCAACCGAGATATTGCGCCTCGACTTGAGAATTCAAATGCATGTGACCTTTTCGTCACAGCCGTAGTCGCAAGCCGCAAAGCAATCAACTCTCGCGAAGCGCCCCGCCGCATGATCAACGTCGTTTGCGTAGCATGGCGGACATCCGGTCTGCGCGCTAAGAAGCACACGTCCCAGTGTTCGTCACCTCGGAGCGCGCGCTCGGCGTTAGGCATCCGCGGCCCAAGCCGGCCTGATCACCATGGACAGCGTAAATCGTCGGCGCAATCTCGGCTTCTTCTTCGATGCCTCCGTGGCGCGCGTGCCGGAGAAGATTGCAATCATCGATCTGTTCGGCGGAAACGAGCGGCGCGCGAGCTATCGGCAGCTCGACGAGCGGATGAATGCGGTCGCGAGCATGCTGGCTCGGTTCGGCGTAACGCCCGGCGAGCGCGTTGCCATGTTGATCGGAAACCGCACGGAATTCATCGAATTCTTCTTCGGGTCGATGCGCGCCGGCGCGATCCCGCTGCCGCTCAATACTCGCCTTGCGGCTGACACGCTGGAACAGATCATCGCAGAGGCGGCCTGCGCGATGGCCGCCGTGGATCCGTCGAGCCATCGCAGTGCGCTTGCGATCGCGCGCCGTTCGCCGCTGCGCCAGCGGCTCGTCCTTGACCGGCGCGAGGAGGATTTTCTGTCGTTTGAGGAGGAAATGACCAAGCCGGCCGCGCCCGTCGACCCGCCCGCAATCGCAGATCGTGCACAAGCGTTTCAACCCTATACCTCGGGATCGACCGGTAGGCCCAAAGGCGCGATGATGACGCATGAGGGCATGCTGTGGTACGTGGCCTACAATCA
>WNFW01000070.1_pt1 | contig 83408 bp, 89 predicted proteins | sample 5400131 | NCBI WGS metagenome assembly WNFW01 (sample SAMN13153362, study PRJNA577476) | soil metagenome | isolation source: 20 cm soil or saprolite under grassland replicate 1 | place: USA:California | collected 2016-06-15
GTCGCCGAGCCGTGGTCGTTGACGTTGTGGGGCGCCTCCGAGCCGCACACGGTGACGCAGCTCTCGTCGGCCCGGAAGCCGCGCTCGACGTGGAGCGGCGCCCACGGGCTCTCCGCCTCGTTCTCGGCGAGGCAGTACGAGTACTTCCCCGGATGGCCGAGCGTCGCCCGGTCCTCGCGTCCCGGCCGCGCGCCGCCGACGTTTTGGAGTACCAGGCGCACCGCGCGGCCGATCGCGGCGTTGGCGCGATGACCCTGGCCGAGCGCGTTGGCGCCGCCGTTGATCCCGAGCCGCGGCGCGATCGGGCCGTTGACGATCACGAGCGGCGTGCACGGGTGCGTCGTCGTCTGGATCGCGTTCAGGTTGAAGCGCGGATCGGCGAGGGCGCGGATCGCGGCGACGACGACCGGCAGGTGGTCGGGCACGGCGCCCGCGAGCGCCGCGTTGGCGGCGATCGCCTCCAGAGTCGCCACGCCCCGGCGCGGCGCCAGGATCGCGATCACCTCCGCGCGGCGGGCGGCCAAGCCGCCGAGGATGCGCCCGACGCGCTCCTCGGTCGGCAGGAGCACGGGCATCCCGTCCGACCAACCCTCGGCAAGGGCAAAATCCTGGAACGCGTCGATGTCCGCGGGCGCGTCGACGCGCGTGGCGACCGACGGTGAGATCGCCGCGGACCGCGGCGCCGGGTCTTCCGTGAGGGCCGCGATCACGCGGCCAACGACGTCGTCGGCCTTCGCGCGGGCCAGCTTCGGGTCGATGCCCCCGAGCGGGTGCCCCACCGCGACGAGCTGGAGGTGCGGCATGCCGAGCGAGGCGGCCGCGGCCTCGGCGAGCGACGCGAAGGCGTCGGTGCCGAGCACCGCGACGGGAACGCCCCGCGCCTCGATCTCCGCCGCGTCGTGGAAACTCCACGACGTGCACGACCCTCAGTCGGCCGATCCTGTCAGGACGACGTCGGAGGCGGCGACGACCTCGTCGATCACGGCCGCGGGGCGCGAGGCGCCCGGCTTCCGCCACACGGCGACCGGGCCGGCGCCCGCGCGCTCCACGAGAAGCTCGGCGACACGCTCCAGGAGCACGTCGGCGTTCGGCTTGGAATTGTCGAGGATCCCGACGCGTAGACGGCGCAGGCTCCCGCGGCGCGGGGCGGGCGGTCGGACCTCGCCGGGCGTGGCGCCGGCCGGGCTCACGACGCGGAGGCGTGTCATCGCTCGCGAGTATAAGCCCTGGCGACGAGCCCGGCCACCGCCGCGGCCGCGACGGCGAGGGCGGCGAGCGCGAACGCCTCCGCGAATGCGGCCTGAAAGCCCACGATCCCCCGGCGGCCGGCGAAGACGGCCGCGAGGACAAGGACGCCCGTGACGACGCCGAGCGTCCGCGCCAGGAACGCGAGCCCGCCGGCGGCGCCCGCATGGCGCGCGGGGAACGCGGCCATCACGCTCAGCATGTTCGGCACCTGGAAGACGCCGAGCCCGAACCCGGTGGCGCAGAGACCGAGCGAGACGAGGGCGAGTGGGGTCGCCGCCTCCGCGCGGCTCAGCGCGCCGAGCCCGACCGACTCCAGCACAAGCCCCGCGACCATCGGCCCGCGGGCGCCGACCCGGTCGGCGAGCCACCCCGCGAGCGGCGCCGCGGCCGCGGTGGAGAGTGGCGTCAGCATGAAGAGCGCGCCGGCGGTCGAGGCCGAAAGGCCGCGCACGCCGACGAGATAGAAGGGTGCCAGGAGCCAGATGGCGAAGATCGCGCCGTTGGCGACGAACGACAGAGCGCTCGCGGCGAGCACCGGGACGCGCAGGACGTCGCGCGCCGCGACGAGCCGGGGCGCGGCCTCGTCGCTCACGCGCGCGCGCGCGGCGAGCGCCCAGCCGAGCGCGGCGAGCGCCGCCGGCACGCGCGCGTGGAAGACGGCGCGCCAGCCGAGGGCGTCGACGAGGACCCCCGCGAGCACCGGCCCGGACGCGAAGCCCAGGCCGATCGCCGCATTGAGAAAGCCGAGCCGGCGACCGCGGAGCGTCGGGGCGGCGCCGAGCGTCGCCAGCGCGGGTGCGGTCCCGTAGACGAGCCCGCCCGCGATCCCCTGCACCGCGCGCCCGGCGAGGAGGAGGCCGAAGCTCGGCGCCCCGCCGCAGAGCGCGAAGCCGGCGACCGAGAGCGCCAGCCCCGCGCGAAACACGCGCAGGTGGCCGACGCGGTCCGCCGCGGCGCCGGCGACGAAGGACGTGACGGAGTAGCTGCCGACGTAGCAGACGATGATCCAGCGCACGTGCTCGGGCGGGATCCCGAAGGCGGCGGCCATCACCGGGAAGGCGATGTTGACCATCGAGTCGAGCGAGACAACGAAGGCCCCCGCGGCCGCGACCCAGCGAACCATGCGCCGTGTATGATGACACGGCTCGCTTGCGCCGTCGGCTCGTTCCGGGGTAATACTCTGCGTCATGGCCCTCGAGCCCGGAGCCACCGCCGAAGTCACCACGATCGTGGCCCCCGACCGCACGGCGCACGCGATGGGGAACCACGGCGTCCACGTCTTCGCGACACCCTTCGTCATCGGTCTCCTCGAGAACGCCGCGCACGCCGTCCTCGCGCCCCACCTCTCGCCGGGCGCCGGCACGGTCGGCACGATGGTCGAGATGAAGCACCTCGCGGCGACGCCGGTGGGCATGACCGTGCGCGCCAAGGCCACGCTGCTCGAGACCGACGGCAAGCGGTTCCTCTTCGCCGTCGAGGCGTGGGACGAGAAAGACAGGATCGCCGAGGGGCGTCACGAGCGGTTCGTCGTCCCCGACCTCCAGAAGTTTCTCGCGCGCGCCATGCACAAGCAGGCGGGCGCGTGATGCCGGTCACGGTCGACAAGTCCGTCGTCGGCAAGGAGTACCCGCCTTTTCCGGTCGCGGTCGAGCGGGGGAAGATCAAGGACTTCGCGCGAGCCATCGGCGATGCGAATCCGTTCTATCTGGACGATCGAGTCGGAGCGGCGTCCGCGTGGGGCGATGTCATAGCGCCGCCGACCTTCGCCGTGACCTTCCGCGACGAGGGCGCGGACGCGGGCGTGCTGCTCCGCGATCTCGGCGTCGACATCTCACGCGTCCTCCACGGCGAGCAGGAGTTCGAGATCTTTCGGCAACTGACCCCGGGCGAGACCTATCTCTGCCGGATGAAAGTCGTGGACATCTACGAGAAGACGGGCAAGAGCGGTCCCATGGCATTCGTCGTCCGCGACACCGCGATCACCGACCGGACGAACACGATCGTCGCCACCATGCGCAGTATCATGGTGATCCGTCTCTAGCGCGGAGGCTCCATGAAGTACGCGAAGGTCTACTTCGAGGACGTCGCGGTCGGCGACGAGCTGCCGCCGCTCGTCAAGGGCCCGATCGCGCAGATCCAGCTCACGCGCTACGCCGGCGCGTCGGGTGACTTCAACCCGATCCACCAGGACGACGAGTTCGCGAAGGCGGCCGGCATGGGCGGCGTCTTTGCCCACGGCATGCTCTCGATGGGCTTCGTCGCGCAGGCGGTGACCGACTGGGCGGGCGCGGGCACGGTGCGGAAGCTCGGCGTCCGCTTCGCCGCGGTCGTGCGGCTCAAGGACGTCGTGACCTGCCGGGGTCGGGTCCTCGCCAAGTCGTCGAAGGACGACGTCAACTGCGTCGAGCTCGAGGTGTGGGCCGAGAACGCGCGCGGCGACAAGGTCGTCAGCGGCCGGGCCACCGTCGCCCTCGCCGCGCGCACCTGAGCGACACGATCAAGCTCACCCGCGTGGCGTCTCGCCTCGCGCGGCGACCCACTCGCGGAGCGCCTCGCGCGTCGACGGGAACGCGAGCGCTCCCCACGGGATCTCTCCCGGCCGGACCCACTCGAGCGCGTCGTTCTCGTCACAGGTCGTCAGGGTCCCGCCGAGGACGCGCGCCCGGTAGACGACGATCACGGGCGCGCCGGGGTACGTGTACACGTTGTGCAGGCCCGTGAGGCCCACCGTGAGGCCCGTCTCCTCGAACGTCTCCCGCACGGCGGCGTCGGTCACGCTCTCGCCGAAGTCGACGAAGCCGCCGGGGAACGTCCAGAGCCCACGCCCGGGATCGATCGACCGCCGGGTGAGCAGGACGGCGCCGTCTTGCTCGGGGAGCGTGGCGCCGACGACCTTGGGGTTCAGATAGAAGACGAACCGGCAGCGCGAGCACACGTGCTGCTCGCGGTGGTCCGGCGGGACCGGCTCGCGGCCGGTCGGCGCGCCGCAGAGCGGGCAGAAGCGCACCGTGTGCGGCGCCAGAAACCGAGGCGCGTGATCGTCGGTCACACCGTCGAGTCTAAACCGGCGCTTCGGGACACCACAAACCGTGGTTCCGTCAGCGCTTGGCGCCGGCGGCGCCCGGACGCGGGGCACTCGCCTTGACACTCGGCGCGGCCAGATGCTACAACCCGGCCGTCGCCTCGAAGACGTGTCCACGAGCCAGGAGGTCTCCTATGCGCCGCCGACCCGTTCCCACCGTCGTGACCGCGCTCGCCGTCGTGCTCGGCGTGACGGTCGCCGCCGTCCACGGTCAGCCGCTCTCGGGCGAGTACAAGATCGGCGTGCTCGAACCACTGACCGGTCCGCTCGCGGGCGAAGGCAAGCGACACCTCGAGGGGTACGAGATCGTGCGGGACATGATCAACGAGCGCGGCGGCGTCATGGGTAAGAAGCTTGTGTTCGCGGTGGTCGACGCCCCGGACCCCACCGCCGCGGCGAGCGAGGCAAACCGGCTCATCACGCGCGAGGGGGTCAAGATCATCACCGGCACGTTCTCGTCGCGGCTCTGCGGTGCGGCGAGCGAGGCAGCGGCGCGCCACAACGTCGTCTACTGGGAGACGTCCTGCGTCGATCCGCGGTTCAACAAGCGCGGGCTCAGAACCGTCTTCCGCACCGAGATCGACGCCACGGGGTTCGGCTGGTACAACATCGAGTTCATCGCCAAGCACCTGGCGCCGCGTTTCAACATCAAGGTGAATGCGCTCAAGATCGCCTTCCTCTCGGAGGACTCCTCGTACGGCCAGGGCGTGACGGAGTCCGCACGGCAGCGGGCGAAGGCGGAGTTCGGGATGCAGGAGGTGGCGGCGGAGTACTACTCCTTCACCTCCATCAACGACTTCACGCCCATCATCACCAAGTTCAAGCAGCTCAACCCCGACGTGGTCCACCACATCGGCTACACCAACGACGCGCCGCTCTTCTGGCGCCAGGCCCGCGAGCAAACCTTCCTCTTCAAGGCGCTCGTCCACGCGGGCGCCACGGGGTACGGCTCGCCCGACTTCGGCCGGGCGCTCGGCGGCGACGCCAACGGCGTCTTCGCGCTGCTCGAGCCCGGTCCCGGCTTCCGCCTCGAGGCGCTCCGGCCCGACGGCCAGAAGCTCGAGCGCGAGTTCCGCGAGGCGGTCCAGAAGCGAACGGGCTCCTATCCCCTCGGTGGCCACCAGCTCGCCGGCGGTGGGCTCTGGCTCCTCAAGGTCGTCCTCGACCGCGCGAAGAGCGACGACCTCGACAAGTTCCGCGACGCCGTGATGTCGCTCGACCTCCCCATTGGCTCGGTGATCAACGGCTGGGGCGTGAAGTTCGGCGAGGACGGCCAGAACGCCAACGCGCGCGTCCAGCACTATATGCTCCAGTGGCAGAACGGCCAGCTCGTCACGGTCTGGCCGGAGGAGTTCACGACGAACCGGGCGAAGTGGATCCCGCTCGGCGCCTGGGACGGGCGCAAATAGACGTCTTCGCGCAGCTCGGCGTCTCGACGATCCTCCTCGGGGGGATCTATGCCCTGATCGCCGTCGGCCTCACGCTGATCTTCGGGATCATGCGCGTCGTCAACTTCGCCCACGGCGAGTTCCTCATGCTGGGGATGTACGCCGCGTTCTGGGCCTTCCACCTCTGGGGCCTCGACCCGTACGTCGTCCTGTTCGTCTCGATCCCCCTCTTCTTCGGGATCGGCTTCCTGACCTACGTCCTGGTCATGCGCGGCGTCATCCACGCCTCGCACAACGTCCAGATCTTCACGACCGTCGGGCTCTCCATCGCGCTGCAAAACGTCGCCCTCGTCCTCTGGACGGGCGACTTCCGGACCGTGCGGCCGTGGCACTCGTCGGTCGTGATCCGCGTGCTCGGCACGGCGTTCAACCTCTCCCAGGTGGTCGCGTTCGCCATCGCCCTCGCCCTCACGCTGATCCTCTTCGCCTTCATGAAGTGGACCCACACCGGCCGTGTCATGCGCGCCACCGCGCAGGACCACGACGCGGCGACGCTGATGGGCATCGACACGGACCGCGTCTACCGCGTGACGTTCGCGATCGGCATCGCGTGCGTCGGCGCCGCGGGCGCCCTGGTGTCGCCGCTCTACGCCGTCTACCCCACGGCGGGGCTCCAGTTCGTCCTCCTCGCCTACGTCGTCGTCGTGCTGGGCGGCCTCGGCGACATGGTGGGGGCGATGCTGGGGAGCCTCATCGTGGCGGCGGTCGAGGTCGTCGGCTCGTACGTCTTTGGCGTCGCCTGGAAGGAGGTCTTCTACTTCGCCCTCTTCATCGCCGTGCTCGTCTTCCGCCCGGCCGGGCTCTTCGGTCAGCGCGGCGCCGAGACGCTCGGGGTGTGATGGCGTCGCTTCCGCCCGGCCGTCGGGCCGCCGTGGCGCTCCTCGGCGCCGCCGCCCTGCTGCCGCTCGTCGTCCGCGACGCCTTCGTCCTCGACAGCCTGATCCTGATCCTCATGTGGGGAGCGCTCTCGGCCGCCTGGAACGTGGCAGGCGGCTATGCCGGCCAGGTCTCGCTCGGCCACGCCGCCTTCTTCGGAATCGGCGCCTACGCCACGGCCCTGACGACGGCGCGCTTCCAGCAAAGCCCGTGGCTCGGGATGGTCCTCGGGGTGGCGCTCTCGGTCGCCGCCGGCGGGGTGATCGGCTACCTCTCGAACCGCCTCCGCGGCCCGTACTTCGCCCTCTCCACGATCGCGTTCTCACAGGTGCTCCTGATCGCGACGAGCCGCTGGCGCGGCTTCACGGCGGGCTCGGAGGGGATCCCGGTCCCCTTCCGTCCCGGCTTGGCGACGCTCGGCCTCGGCCACGTCGCGTGGGTCTATATGGCCCTCGTGGTGGCGGCGCTCTACTACGCGGTGCAGGTCTGGCTCGAGCGCTCGCGGCTCGGTTACCAGCTCGCCGGCGTCCGCGAGGACGAGGACGCCGCCGAGGCGCTCGGGATCGCGAGCCGTCGGCTGAAGATCTACGCCATCACGCTCAGCGCCGCGATGACGTCGGTCGGCGGCACGCTCTGGGCGCAGTACGTCGGGTTCGTCGATCCCTTCTACGTCTTCTCCATCGATCTCTCGATCCGGTTCGCGCTGAACACGATCATCGGCGGGATCGGCACGGCCCTCGGCCCCTTTCTCGGCTCGATGCTGATCACGTCGCTCGAGACGTACCTGCGCGCCACGTTCTCGGGCGTGAAGACCGGATTCGCCGGGATCTATCTGGTCATCTACGGCACGGCCCTCGTCCTCGTCGTCCGGTTCGCCCCCGAGGGATTGATCGGGCTCGCCGCTCGCTTTGCTGCGGCCTGGAGAGTCCGTGCTGACGCTTGAGCGCGTGACGAAGCGCTTCGGGGGTCTCACCGCGGTGCGCGAGGTGAGCCTCGACGTCCGCGCGGGCGACCTGCTCGGCATCATCGGGCCGAACGGCGCCGGCAAGACGACGCTCTTCAACGTCATCTCCGGCTACTACCGCCCCGACGGCGGCCGCGTCGTGTTCGACGGCCGGGACGTGGGTGGCCTGCCGCCGCACGTGATCTGCCGCCTCGGCCTCACGCGGACATTCCAGCTCGTCAAACCCTTCGGCAACCTCTCGGTCATGGACAACGCGATGATCGGCGCGCTCACGCGGCTCGGCCGCGTGCGCGTGGCGCGGCTCGAGGCCGAGCGCGTCATCGCGACGTGCGGCCTGACCCCGCACGCCGCCGCGCGCGCCAAGGCGCTGCCGATCGGGCTCCGCAAGCGCCTCGAGGTCGCACGGGCGCTCGCAACGCGGCCGCGCCTCCTCCTGCTCGACGAGGTGATGGCCGGCCTCAACCCGTCCGAGCTCGCCGGGATGATCGAGCTGATCCGGCGCCTGCACGCCGACGGCGTCACGCTCATCGTGATCGAGCACATCATGGCGGCGATGATGCGCCTTGCGCGACGCATCGTCGTGCTCCACCACGGCGAGGCGATCGCCGAGGGCACGCCGGGCGAGATCGCACACGACCGCCGGGTCATCGACGCGTATCTGGGCGAGGAGTTCGTCCTTGCTCAGGCTTGACGCGATCGACGCCTTCTACGGTGATCTCAAGGCGCTCGCCGCGGTGTCGTTCGAGGTGGGGCGGGGCGAGATCGTCGCGCTTGTCGGCGCCAACGCCGCGGGCAAGTCCACCACGCTGCGCGTCGTCTCTGGTCTGGTGGTGCCGCGCCGGGGGCGCGTCCTGCTCGGCGACGAGGACCTCACTTCTGTCGCCGCGCACGGGAGGGTCGAGCGCGGGATCGTCCAGGTCCCAGAGGGCCGCCGGCTCTTCCCTTTCATGAGCGTCGCCGAGAACCTGCTCCTCGGGGCTCATGCGACGCGCGCCCGGCGGGAGCGCGCGACGACGCTCGCGTACGTCTATTCGCTCTTCCCCGTCCTCGCCGACCGGCGGACCCAGCTCGCGGGCTCGCTCTCGGGTGGCGAGCAGCAGATGTGCGCGATCGGCCGGGCGCTCATGGCGCGCCCGCGCGTGCTCATGCTCGACGAGCCGACGCTCGGCCTGGCGCCCGTGCTCGTCTCGAAGATCTTCGAGACGGTGCGGGCGATCAACGGAGACGGCGTCACGGTGCTCCTGGTCGAGCAGAACGTCCGCCAGGCGCTCACGCTGGCGCACCGCGCGTGCGTGCTCGAGAGCGGCAAGCTCGTGCTCGAGGGGCCGGCGCGCGAGCTGCTCGGCGACGAGCGGTTGAAGCGCGCGTACTTAGGATTGTAGACTCCCCTCGGACCACCGAGCGGCGGCCTGCGGCTCGCACTGCGGGCTTGTAGACTCGCCTCGGACCGCCGCAAGCATCCGGAGGGCGCATGCGAATCGACCGGAAGCGACTCGAGCAGTTCATCGACGAGCTGGGCAAGATCGGCGAGACGCCACGGGGCGGCCTCACCCGCCTCGCCCTGACCGACGACGACCGGCGCGGGCGTGATTGGATGGTCGCCCGCATGCGCGAGGCGGGCCTCCGCGTGACGGTGGACCAGATGGGGAACATCTTTGGCGAGCGCGCCGGCGCCGAACGGCTGCCGCCCGTCCTGATGGGCTCGCACGTGGACTCCGTGCCGACGGGCGGCAAGTACGACGGCCAGCTCGGCGTCCTTTGCGGCCTCGAGACGATCCGGGCGCTGAACGACCACAAGGTCCGCACGCGCCACCCCGTGACGCTGGTGATCTTCACGAACGAGGAGGGCGCGCGCTTTCAGCCCGCCATGATCGCGAGCGGGGTGATGGCGGGCCGGATCGCGCTCGAGGACGCGTACAACACGCGAGACGCGAGCGGGGTCCGCTTGGTGGACGAGCTGGAGCGCATCGGCTACCTGGGCTCGGAGCCCTGCGTCGCGCGGCCCTTCCGCGCCTACCTCGAGCTCCACATCGAGCAGGGCCCGATCCTCGAGGAGGAAGGCCTCTCGGTCGGCGTTGTCGAGGGGATCGTCGCCATCTCCTGGTCACGGCTCACGCTCCACGGTGTCCAGGACCACGCCGGCCCCACGCCGATGCGCGTCCGCCACGACGCGCTCGTGGCCGCGGCGGAGGTGGTCACGGGCGTGCGGCGCATCGCCCGCGAGATCGGCGGGGACCTCGTGACGACCGTCGGCCACCTCACCGTGAGTCCCAACATCGTGAACGCGATCCCCGGCAAGGCCACGCTCTCGATCGACATGCGCGACCCGCGGAACGAAACGCTCGACCGCGCGCTGCCGCTGGTGGATCGCGTCGTCCGCGACGCGTGCGAGCGGGAAGGCGTCCGCTACACGCTCGAGCACTACTGGCGCGTGCCGCGGACCGCCTTCGCCCCCGACGTCGTCGCCGCGGTCGAGCGGGCCGCGCAGGCAGGCGGCGCGCGCTACCGCCGCATCCTCTCCGGCGCCGGCCACGACGCCCAGTACATGGCGGCAATCGGCCCCGCGGGGATGATCTTCGTGCCCTCGCGCGGCGGGCGCAGCCACTGCGAGGAGGAGTTCACGCCCATGGACGACATCGAGAAAGGCGCGACCACACTCCTTCTCGCCGCGCTCGAGCTCGCCGGGAGAGCGTAGGGCGCGTCGGTTCGAGCGAGCGGCGGCCTACTCCGGCGGCGGCAGCGCGTCACCCGTGACGTACGGGAGCGCGCGCAGCGGCCGGTGACGCACGACGAGCCGTGCCACGACCGGCAGGTGGTCCGAGGCCAGGCGTGCGAGCCGGCTCCGGTGGACGTGGAACTTCTGGCCCTGGAGCTCCACGTCCCAGTAGATCCGGTCGAGCGCGAACAGCGGGAACATCGCCGGGTGCGTGCGCCGCATGCGCCGCATCGGCGACGAGAACTCGCGCCGCAGACCTCGCGTGATGGGGCCGCGATGCCACTCGTTGAAGTCACCCAGGAGCACGCGCGGTCCCACGAGCCGCGCCGAGTCGCGGATGAAACGGCCGAGCAGGTCGAGCTGTCGGTACCGCTCGGAGAGCGCCAACCCCAGGTGGCAGTTGAAGACGTGGAGCGGGGTGCCCTTCACCTCGAGGTCCACGCGCAGTGCCCCGCGGGGCTCGCGGGCGCCCTGCGACAGGTCGCGGCGCTCCGAGGCGAGGACGGGCAGGCGCGTGAGCACGGCGTTGCCGTAGATCCCCGTCCCGTGCGCGCGCGTCTCGCCCATGACGAGCGCCATGCCGAGCTTGATCGCGAGATACGCCGCCTGGTCGGCTGCGGGGCCGCCCGCCTCGCGAATCACCTCCTGGAGCCCGACCACGTCGGGGGCCGTCTCCGCGATCACGTCGGCGGTCCGGTCGAGGTTCCGGCGGCGGTCGAGGCCGACGCCCCGGTGGATGTTGTAGCTCACCACCGTGACGGGGATCACGCCGCCGCCTGCGCGCGCACGAAGTGCGCGTAGAGCTCGGTCGGATGGGTGATCGCTGACGGGAGCGTCACGGTCGGCGGATGGATGACGAACGTGTGGAGCTCGTCGTACGACGTCCCGGCGTGCGCGCCCACCTCGGGTACGAACGACACGTTGCCCTCGGGCGCGTCGATCCCGTAGACGACGAGATCGCCCGCGCTCTCCATCGCCGTCAGGTCCCGGATGCCCTCGACGACCCGCGCGAGATCGTCGCGCCCCGCAAACGGCCCCCTCCCGAGCTCGTCCAGACGGTACCGCTTGCCGCGCCAGAAGCAGACGGGCCCGTCGGCTGCGCGGGCCAGCACGAAGCCGATGCCGCGGCTCCGCGAGAGATCCTCCCCGAGCCCCGGGAAGCGTCCCTCGATCCATTCGATCGGGAGCGGCGCGGCGTGCTCCAGGAAGTAGACGAACGCGTTCGGGCCAGCCGACACGACGCGGATCCCGTTGTGCTCGCGGACGCCGCGCGTCCCGCCGAGCACTCGCGGGAAATCGCGCTCGAGGTAGTGGACGAAGCGCTGGAAGAGCCCCGGCGCGCGGTGCGTGCGGTACGCGGCGATCCCGTCCACGACCCGCCGCGCGCGGCCCGCGGCCGCGCGCTCGGCGTGGACCGCGAGGGGATCGAGAAAGTCGTCGAAGAGGGCCTGCTCGATGGGCTTCCCGCCGGAGAGCCGTACGTACGGCGTGCACGCCGCCTGGCCGTGGTCGGACAGGACGTAGAGGTCATAGCGGTGCTCCGGGACGCGCCGCAGCACCCGCCAGAGCTGGTGGATCGAGCGGTCGATGCGGCGGAGCGCGCGCCGCGCGCGCCGGTGACGCGGGCCGAAGGCGTGCGCGAACACGTCGTAGTCGAGGTAGTTCACGTAGATCGCCGGCACCCCCGCGTACAGGTCGTGCGCGACGGCCAGCGTGAAGAGCTCGCGGAGCCACAGAGAGATCCCGATCTTGATGGCGAGCCAGCGCCAGCCGCGTCGGCTCTCGCCGATGGGATCGGCCACGAAGCGGAGGACGGCGTGGGTCACCTCGATCGCGGAGAGCGTGCAGCACTTCAGCAGGACCCAGCCCACGACCACCAGCTTCGACACGACACGGAGCAGGCCCGCGCCGCTCGGCCGCCGGATCATCGCGAAGGTCAGCAGGTTGCTCGTGGCGCCGCCAGTGAAGACGCAGCCGTAGGCGCTGCCCCCCATGAGGAGGCCGCGGCGCCCCTGCGCCTGCGAGGTCTCGACGCGCAGGGCGTCGTGGCCGCGCGGGAAGTAGACGTCGCTCCGGCGACGCTTGTCGTGGTAGTGAAAGCCCGGGATGTCCGGCCGCACGCCGTACATGACCGACAGCTGGAAGGCCGGCGTCGAGGTCGGCAGGCCGACGCTCATCCGCGTGAACCGCCAGCCGCGCTGCCGGAGGAGCCGCGCGAGGAACGGTGCCGCGCCGTCCTCGAGCCCCTGCTCGAGCACGGCGCGCGAGAGGCCGTCGATCTGGACGATCAGCAGGCGGCGCGCCGTCGCCGGGGGCGCCGGGCCGAGGCGGCATCGCCGCACGAGCCGGTCGAGCAGGCGCTGGAGGCGGAGGACGAGGTCGTCGAGGGGCATCGCCCTTTATTGTAGTATCGAACCACCGTGGCCACCGCGTTCCGCAGCGCGCCGCACCCGCTCGTCGCGGCCGTGCGCGAGTTTGTCGCGCGCGAGGTGCGTCCGACCGCCGCGGCGCTCGAACACGCCGACCGCTACCCCGACGGACTCGTCGCGCGCATGCGCGACCTCGGCCTCTTCGGCGCCCTCGTGCCCACCGCGTACGGCGGACTCGGGCTCGACGTCACGACATACGCGCGGGTCATCGAGGAGCTGTGCCGCGGCTGGATGTCGCTCGCGGGCGTGATCAACAGCCACACCATGGCCGCGCTCATCGTCCTCCACCACGGCACCGAGGAGCAACGCCTCCGATTCCTCCCGCGCTTCGCCCGCGGCGACGCGCGCGGCGGCCTCTGCCTGACGGAGCCTCACGCCGGGTCGGACGTGCAGGCCATCCGCACCGTGGCGCGCCGCTCGGGAGGCGACTACGTCGTCTCGGGGACGAAGATGTTCGTGACCAACGGCCGCGAGGGCAATGCGTTCGCGCTCCTCGCGCTGACGGATCCGAAGGCCGAGCCGCGCCACCGCGGGATGTCCTGCTTCATCGTCGAGAAAGGCCACCCCGGCCTCAGGGTCACCAAGTCCATCGCCAAGCTCGGCTATAAGGGCGTGGACACCGCGGAGCTCCTCTTCGAGGACTGCGTGGTGCCCGCGTCGAACCTCGTGGGGGGCGTCGAGGGGCGCGGCTTCGCACAGGTGATGAGCGGCCTCGAGACGGGCCGGATCAACATCGCCGCGCGCGCCGTCGGCGTCGCCCAGGCGGCGTACGACGACACGCTCGCGCATCTGGCGGGAGCGCCCGATGCGCCGCCAGCGGCGCTCGCGGACATGGCGACCCGGCTCGAAGCGGCGCGCCTCGTCACCTACTGGGCGGCGGGCATGAAGGACCGCGCCGAGCGATGCGACCTCGAGGCGGGGATGGCGAAGCTCTTCGCGTCGGAGGCGGCGCAGGAGCTGGCCGCGACGGCGCTCCGCCTGCACGGTCCGGCCGGGACGCGCGCCGATCGTAGCGTCGAGCGCTACTACCGCGACACGCCGCTCATGATCATCGGCGAGGGCACGAACGAGATCCAGCGAACGCTCATCGCGCGCCAGCTCGTGGATCGCTACGGCGAGCGGCTCGGCGCCCTCACCTCGCGCGAGGGCGAGGCCCCCGAGCGCCGCCAGATGGTGCTCGCCGTCCGCCAGTTCGTCGAGAAGCAGGTCGTCCCCGTGTGCCAGGAGCTGGATGGCGCAGGCACCTATCCCACGGACCTCGTCGCCGCCCTCGCCGGGCTCGGCGTCCTCGGCGCGGTCGTGCCTCAAGCGTGGGGAGGCCTCGGCCTCGACGGCCAGACGTACGCGATGCTTGTCGAGGAGCTGGCGCGCGGCTCGGCCGCCCTCGCCACCGTCGTCGCCGCTCACTCGGTCGCGGCGGGGGCGCTGGCGGGCTTCGGCACCGACGAGCAGAAGCGCCGGATCCTGGCACCGATGGCGCGCGGCGAGATCCTCGGCACGTGGGGGCGCGGCGGCACGCTCACGGCGCTCCGTGAGGGTGAGGGCTGGCGCCTCGACGGCGACACCCCCGTGGACAACGCGCCGCGCGTCGCAGGGCTCCTCGTCGAGGCGCGCGTCGAGCCGACGAGCACGACGTGCTTCCTCGTGGGCCGCGACACGCCGGGCGTGCGCCTCGGTGAGCCCGTCGCCTCGCTCGGGCTACGCGGCGTCGACCGATGCGTCGTCGCGTTCGCCGGCGCCCGGCTCGGCGCGCGCGACGTCCTCGGCGTCGCCGGGCGCGGCAACGCGCCGATCGCCGCCGCCCTCCTTCTCGCGCGTGTGAGCGCGGCCGCAAGCGCCGTCGGCGTGGCCCAGGCGGCCTTCGAGGCGGCGCTTCGCTACGCGCAGCAGCGGACGGCGTTCGGCAAGCCGATCGGCCAGCACCAGGCGATCCAGCTCAAGCTCGCCGATATGGCGACGAACGTCACGGCAGCGCGCTTGCTGACCTACGAGGCCGCCGGCGAGCCCGACACGGACCGAATCGCGATGGCGAAGATCTACGCCTCCGAGGTCGCCGCCGACGTCACGCTGGAGTCGATGCGCATCCACGGCGGCTACGGCTACACGGCCGAGTTCCCGATCGAGCGCTACTACCGCGACGCCGCCCACTTCCTGGTCGCGCCGACGGCCAACGACGCCGAGCGCCACGCGCTCGCCGGTCGACTCGCCGAGGCCCAGCGCGGCTCGACTCCACACGGTCGTCCATGGTCATAGTCCTCGAGACCCTTGCCGTCGTCAGCGCCGGGCTCTTCACCGCCTGGGCGCTCTACGTCTCACTCGTCGAGCACCCGGCGCGCATGGAGACCGGACCAGCGGCCGCTCGGAACGAATTCCGCCCGAGCTACAGACGCGCCGCGCCGTGGCAGGCGTCGTTCGCCGGCCTCACCTTCGTGTCCGCACTGGCCGCGTCGCTGGTGACGTCCGCCTGGGCCTGGGCGATCGGTGGGGTCATGATCGGTGCCGCGGTTCCGTTCACGCTCCTCGTGGTCATGCCGACCAACCGCCGGCTCCTGGCCAACACTCCGCTCGACGACCGAGACGCGGGCGCGCTGCTCCGCCGTTGGGGGCGGCTGCACTGGATTCGGAGCGGGCTCGGCGCGGCCGGTCTCGTGGTCCTCTTGCTCGCGGCCCACCTCCGCTGAGGACACGCGTTGGCGTACGGACGCTACCTCGAGGAGTTCACGGTCGGCGAGGTCATCCGCCACTGGCCGGGGCGGACGATCAGCGAGGCTGACTGCACCTGGTTCGCGCTCTTGACGATGAACCAGCATCCCCTCCACTCGGACGCGAACTATGCCGAGAAGTCCACGCAGCACAAGCAGCGGCTGGTCCTGGGGCCGCTGGTGTTTTCGATCGGGATCGGAATGACCGTGGCCGACGTGTCAGGGCGTGCCATCGCGAATTTAGAGATTGAGAAGATCATCCACGACGCGCCGGTGTTTATCGGCGACACGCTCTACGCCGAGTCCACCGTGCTCGGCACGCGCGAGTCGAAGCGGGGCGATCGCGGCACCGTCACGGTCGAGACGCGCGTCAAGAACCAGCGCGGCGAGCGGGTGATGACCTTCCGCCGCACGGCGCTCGTGCCGAAGAAGAACCATCCCACCCTGGGTGAAGGGAAGCTGCCGGTATGACGCAGACGGCGCGCGAGGTGCGTCCATGACCTTCGACCCCGAATTGTTCCGCGCCATCGGGCCTCACGACATGACCATGCCGGGCGGCTGGTCCGTCTCGAGCGGCCAAACGTTCCTGTACACGCCCGAGGAGCAGCGGCTGATGCACGAGGCGCGGGCGTTCGCCCAACGGGAGATCCTGCCGACGTCCGCCGAGGCGCACCGCCGGGTGAAGGAGATCAAGACCCAGCATCCGCCCGGGCCCGAGCGGCGGCGTCTGTTGCGCGAGATGGCGCGGGCGTACCTCAGGCTCATCGGCGAGGCGGGGCTGACCGGCGCGCTTTTCCCCGAGGCGTACGGCGGCAACGGCCGGGGCGTCGTCGCGGAATGCATCATCGACGAGGAGCTCGCCGCAGCCGGCCACCCCGCCGACACGATCCGGTCCGTTTCGCTGACGCTCGGCACGATCTCGATCCTCCGCTACGGGACCGCGGCCCAGAAGGCGCGGCATATCCCGCCGCGCCTCCGCGGCGAGGAGCTCGCGGCCATCGCGATCACCGAGCCCCAGATCGGCAGCGACACCTCGCGCATGCAGACGCGCGCCGTCCTCGTGGGCGAGCGTTGGGTCATCAACGGTCAGAAGCGGTTCATCACCGGCGGCGGCCTCGCCGACTCCCTGACGCTCTTCGCCGTCACCGACACGGGGACGCACCCCCACCGGGGCATGTCCACGTTCATCGTGCCCATGGACCACCCGGGCGTGACGATCCGGCGCCAGCTCGACGAGGTCATCATGGCCGACTGGATGGACAACGCGCTCATCGAGTTCGACGACGTCGACGTCCCGCGGGAGAATCTGCTCGGGCCGCTCAACGGCGGCTACCGCGTGCTGATGGACGAGCTCGACACCGAGCGCGTCACCTACTGCATGGCCGCGCTCGGCGGCGCGCGGCGCGCGCTCGAGATCGCGGCGGAGTACTCGACGAAGCGCGTCCAGTTCAAGCAGCCCATCGCGACCTTCGAGGGCGTTTCCTTCAAGCTCGCCGAGATGTACGCGTACCTCGACGCCGCCCGCCAACTCATCTATCGGACGGCGAGGATGATCGAGGCTGGCGTCGCGGCCCAGCGCGAGAGCGCGGTGACCAAGCTCTTCACCGCCGAGGCCGTGTGGACGATCGTGGACCACGCGATGCAGGTCCTGGGCGGGATCGGCTACACCACCGACTTCCCGGTCCAGGCGATCTTCCGGAACGCACGCCTCATGCGGATCGGTGCCGGCTCGGACGAGATCATGAAATTTCTCATCGCGCGCGAGCTCCTCAAGGAGGTTAAGGGGTAAACGTGGCCGAGGGCGGCGGAATGGTTGAGCAGGTCGTCCCGAAGCCCGAGACCGAAGACGTCGTCGACGAGGCGGTCGCCCCGCCGTGGATGACGATCCTGCACAACTGCGACTGTCACACCTTCGAGCAGGTGGTCAAGCAGCTCCAGAAGGCGATCGCGTGCAGCGAGGCGGAGGGCTGGGAGATCGCCTGGCAGGTCCACAACACCGGCAAGGCCGTCGTCAAGATCGGCGCCGAGGCCGAGTGCGTGCGCGTCGGGAACATCCTCGCGTCCATCGGCCTCGTCGTCACGGTCGTCCAGAGCTGAACCCCACCGCCACGACACTCGCGGCGACGTACGAGGTCTGCCCACCGTGCTGTCCGGCCCCGCGTTCTGCCGGAGCCACACGCTTATTTCCGAGGTGGCTCGAATAGTTCGATCGGATTGCCCGCGGGGTCCTCGAGAAGGATCTGCTTGCCACCGAAGCCTGTGACGATGTCGTTTCGGAAGCGGGCTCCCGCCTTTCGCAGAGTCTCCACTTCGCTGGCGAGGTCATAGACCTCGAGCTGGATGCGGTTCCAGCCACCCGGCTCGGGCTTACGTCCGTCGGGCATGGGCTGCGCGGCTCCTCCGGGACCGCCAGACGCGCTCAGCAGGAGGCGCAAATCGCCACGCGACAGGATGGCGAAACCGGGAGCAGGCTGGCGATCGATATTGAAGCCGAGATGCTTCGTGTAAAATTCGATGGCCGCGGTGACGTCAGTCACGATGTAACGAACGTTGATCGCCGCCATACTGAAGCCTCCTTGCTCAGGTTGGCGATGAACGCGCTTTCAGGGTCGCCAACTCTCCACCCGTGAGCGCACTGCACACGGCATCCTGATGACACGCCTCCGTGTTCATTGCTTCTCGAACAGGGCGACGTTGTTCACCGCCTGGCCCTGGGCGTTCGTGCCCTTCGTCGTGACGGTCATGGTCTTCCCGTCCCGAGCGACGACCCGTCTGAGGGTTTGAGCCACCTTCCCGCCCTTCTTGTCAGTGCGCACTGTCGTACGCGCGTCGATTCGCTTGAGTGAGACCGCGTCGGCGATCTTGGACCCCATGAGTGGATAGTCCTTGCCGTCGAAATTGGCCGTGTACTCGGTTGTCGTCCGAGTCCCGTCCGCGTTGACGAATTCAGCGGTCACTTTCTCACCCTGGCCCGAGGGTTCGACTCTCAGCGTCAGGCTTTGTGGCGCCGGACCAGGACGGTACTTGGACTTCGTCACGTTGAGCTTCCACGCGCCAATTCTTGGATCGCTCGCCTGGGCCGACAGGTTTTCGATGGTCGCTCCCAGCACGCCGCCGAGAGCCAGGACGACTCCGAGAGTCAACGCACGCCAGCGTGAGTGCATCGTACCCCTCCGGCTTGTGAGTGAGCCGCAACCCGACTCGGTCGCGATGAACCGTTACTTAGGTTCTGGCCGCGTACGCCTCGATCTCCAGCAGGAATTCGGGCCGTACCAGTTGGGGAACCACCAGCAACATGGACGCAGGACGCGCATCACCCAAGAAGCGAGAGCGGACCTTGACATAGGCGGGAATGTCGGAGGCATGGAGCAAGTAATGAGTCACTTTGACGAGATCCTTGACCGTCATATCCGCTCGCTCGAGCATGGTCACGACGTGGGCCCACGCCAGCTCGGCCTGGCCCGTGATGTCTTTGGGCAGACTCCCGTCCAACGCGAGACCGGGTGTGCCCGCGGTCAAGAGCCACCGGGCATGCGGTGGCACCTGGACGGCGTCGCTGTACGAGCCAATCTGCCGCGCGACGCCAATATCCTGGAATGTGTTCGTCATCGAGGTCTCCTTCGCCTCCTCAGCGGTTCGCCGAGCCTCGAGCGGTCTCATACGCGCGCTCTTGAGCCTCCGGATCATCCGGCCCTCTTACATCACGGGACCGATGATCCAGGGCGCAAATTCCTCCTCACCGACGCCCGAGAGCTCGCTCTTGCTCTTCTTGCCGGAGGCCACCGCGATGACCTCCTCGAAAATCTGCCGGCCCACGACGGGGAGCGGCGTGCCCTCCAGGATCACGCCGCAGTTGATGTCCATGTCCTCCTCCATGTGCCGGTACATGAGCGAGTTCGTCGCGAGCTTGATGGACGGCACCGGCTTGCAGCCGAAGACCGAGCCGCGGCCCGTCGTGAAACAAATGATGGTGCAGCCGCCCGCGACGAGGCCGGTGATCGAGACGGGATCGTGGCCCGGCGTGTCCATGAAGACGAAGCCCCGGGTGGTGATGGGCTCGCCGTAGAGGAAGACGTCCATCATGGGCGTCGTGCCGCCCTTTGTCACACCGCCGAGCGATTTTTCGAAGACGGTCGTGATCCCGCCGGCTTTGTTGCCGGGAGCCGGGTTGTTGTCCATGGCTTCGATGCCACGGCAATACCACTCCCACCACTTGTAGCGGTCGATCAGCTTCTTGGCGACGCCCTCGTTGATCGCGCGCCGGATCAGCAGGTGCTCGGCGCCGTAGATCTCGGGCGTCTCGGCGAGGACGCCGGTGCCGCCGTGGCGCACGAGCTCGTCCACCGCCCAGCCGAGCGCCGGGTTCGCGGTGATGCCGGAGTTGCCGTCCGAGCCGCCGCAGTTCGTCGCCAGCACGAGCTCCGAGATCGGCGCTTTCGACCGCTTCGCCGCATCGGCCTGCGGCAGGAGCTTCGCGATCTCGGCGGCCGCGCGCTCGACGGTCCTCCGGATGCCGCCCGCCTCCTGGATGTTGACGATGAACGGCTTGCGCTCGGGGTAGCCCGGCGCCGCCATCCGCTGGCGGTCGACCATCACGGCCGCCTGGTTCACCTCGCACCCGAGCCCGACCAGGATGTAGGCGGCGATATTCGGATGCTTGGCGTAGCCGGCGAGCACGCGCTGGAGCGCCATGTGGTCCTCGCCGAAGAGCTTCGTGCCGCAGCCCGACTTGTGCGTGATCGCGATCACGCCATCGACATTGGCCCAGTCCTTCTGGACGTCGCGGAACTTGTCCTTGACGAACTGGCTCACGCTCGCCGAGCAATTCACGCCGGAGATGATCGCGACGTAGTTTCGCGTCCCGACGCGCCCGTCCTCCCGCTTGAACCCGTCGAAGTAACGCATCGCGGCCGCCGGGTAGTGCTCCACCGGGCGCACGTCCGTGCAGAACTCGTACTCGCGCTGGAGCGCGCCGATCCCGAGGTTGTGCGTGTGGACGTGGTCGCCCGCCTCGATGTCCTGCGTGGCAAAGCCGATGACCTGGCCGTAGCGGCGCACCGGAGCGGCCGTGCTCACGCGTCGCCGCGCGACCTTGTGGCCGGGCTTGACGTCCTGCCGCACCTCGATCCGCACGGGCCCGTCCTCGAGGATCGTGCCCGCGGGGAGCTCCTTCTTCGCGATCGCGACGTCGTCCTCGGGCCGGAGCACGATGGCCCTCTCGGTCAGCGGGAATGTCGCCATGGGGGGTCCTCCGGGCTCCAACTATACCGCGGTGGGTCCCTGGATGCGCAGCACAGCGGGCGGCTCGGTCTCGAGCTGGATCGTGGTGTGGTCGATGCCGAAGCGCGCGTGGAGGACCTCGTGCAGCTCGCGGAGCAGCCGGTCGCTCGCGCCGACGTCTTCGACGACGACGTGGGCGCTCATCGCCTCACGTCCCGACGTCAGCGTCCACACGTGCAGGTCGTGCACACGCCGCACGCCGGGGACACGCCGGATCGCGGCCTCGATCTCCCCGAGATCGAGGTGCGTTGGCGTGCCCTCGAGCAGCACGTTGACCGCCTGGAGCAGGAGCCCCCACGTGCGCGGCACGATGATCAGCGCGATCGTGGCCGACGCGAGCGGGTCGGCGATGGACCAGCCCGTTGTGACGACGAGCGCCGCCGCGACGACGACGCCGACCGAGGAGAGCGCGTCGCCGAGGACGTGCAGGTACGCGCCCCGGACGTTCAGGCTCGCGGCCGCGTCCGCGTGGAGGAGCCAGGCGCACCCGAGGTTCGCGGCGAGACCGACGAGCGCGATGACGAGCATCGGGCCCCCGAGCACGTCGGGCGGCGTGCGCAGGCGCTGGTAAGCCTCGACCAGGACCGCGCCGGCGACGGCGAGCAGCACGAGCGCGTTGACGAATGCCGCCAGAATCTCCACGCGGTAGTACCCGTAGGTCTTGGCGGGCGTCGGCGGGCGGCCGCCGATCCAGATGGCAAAGAGCGCGAGCGCGAGCCCGCCGACGTCGGCCAGCATGTGGCCCGCGTCCGCGAGGAGCGCGAGGCTACCCGTCCAGACGGCGCCGACCACCTCGACGACCAGGAATGCGGCCGTCAGCCCGAGCGTCGTGGAGAGCTTGCCGCGCGAGCGGGCGGCGGCGGTTGGCCGATCCGCGTGCGTCATCACGCGGATCGTAACAGGTTCCTGCTACAATTCGGTATTCACCACGATCGATCGCTCGTCGTTCACGGAGCGCGGTTTCATTTCCTGGACTGGGGAGACTCCACGGCGCCCGCGGTCGTGCTGCTCCACGGGATCACCGGCCACGCCCATTCCTGGGACGACGAGGCGCGCCTGCTCGCCCTCCGCTACCGCGTCGTGGTGCTCGATCAACGCGGTCACGGCGACTCGGACCCGGCGCCCGACGGCGACTACACCGTGACGGCGATGGCGGGCGACCTCGCGGCCTTCGCCGACGCGCTCGCGCTCGGGCGCTTCTCCCTCGTCGGGCTCTCGATGGGCGGGCGTGTGGCGATCGCCTTCGCCGGGACTCACCCCGAGCGCGTGGACCGCCTCGTGGTCGTGGACATCGGCCCCGACATCGCGCCCGGCGGCCGCCTGCGCGTGGGCATGCTGATGGCGCAAACGCCCGAGCGCTTCGACGACCTCGAGGCCGCTCTGGCCTGGGCGCGCGCGGCGAACCCGCGCTACACCGAGGCGATGCTCCGCCATCGGGTCACCCACGGGACGCGGCCCGCCGACGGCGGTCTTGTCTGGAAGTACGACCGCGCGATCCGCGACGCCGTCCGCTCGGGACAGTGGCGCGATCCCGTCGACCTCTGGCCGCTCTGGAACGGGATCGCCTGCCCGACGCTGATCGTCCGCGGCGCCGAGTCCGACGTGCTCGCCGCGGCGACCGCCAAGCGGATGCTCGCGACGAATCCCCACGCACGCCTGGTCGACGTGGACGGCGCGGGTCACACGGTGCCGGGCGACCAGCCCGCGGCATTTCGCCGGCTGCTGATCGAGTTCCTCGGCGCTTGACCGCGTCGCTGCGGCTCTTGTGGATCGGCGCCTTCACCTTTTTCCTGTCCTTCTTCCTGCTGCTGGCGGCCCTGCCCCTCTACGCCCGCGGGGTCGGCATCGGCGACCGCGCGATCGGCGGCGTGCTCGGTGCGTTCGCCTTCGCCGCGATGCTGGTGCGGCCGTGGGCGGGCTGGGCGGCCGATCGCCACGGACGCCGCCCGCTGATGCTGGCGGGTGCGCTCGTATTCGTCGTGGCCTCGCTGGCCTACAGCCTGACGACCGGCGTGCTCGGGCTCCTCGCCGTGCGGTTGCTCCACGGCTGTGGCATGGGTCTCTACCCGACGGCGGCCAGCGCGGTCGTCGCCGACCTGGCCTCGCCCGACCGCCGGGGCGCCCTGATGGGAACCTTCGGCGCCGCCGCGAACATCGCGATGGCTCTGGCGCCGATCGCCGGCATCGCGATCGCCGACCGGCTCGGTTTCGTCCCGCTCTTTTGGCTCGCCGCCTGCGTCGCCGTCGTCGCGGTGCTGCTCACCCGGTGGTTACCCGAGACCGCGCGGCGCCGCGAGAAGATTCCCCTCACGCCCGGGGCGATGGTGAGCGTCGAAGCCCTCGTCCCTTCCGCGATCCTGTTCCTGGTGATGCTGGGCTACGGCGGCCTGGTGACGTTCCTGCCGATCCACGCCACGGAGCAGGACGTGAACCCGGGGCTCTTCTTCCTCGTCTTCGCGCTCGTCGTGACCGCCGTTCGCGGCTACGCCGGGCACCTCTCGGACCGCTTCGGGCGCGTCGCCGTCGCCGTCGGCGGGCTGTCGCTGGCGGGCGCCGCGCTCGCCGCGCTCGCGCTCACGCGCGGCGCCCCGAGCCTGATGGCCGCCGGCGTCCTCTACGGCGCCGGATTCGGCGCGCTGACGACCGCGTTGATGGCGTGGTGCGTGGACGTGGTGGACGCGAAGAACCGTGGGCGCGCGATGGGGACCTACTACACCGCCCTCGAGCTCGGCATCGGGCTCGGATCGCTCGGCGCCGGCTTCGGCGTGGACGCCGTCGGCTTCACGGGGACGTTTCTCGCCGCCGCCGCCGCGACGCTCACCGGCGCGGCGCTGGCGTTGACCCGCGGGCCGGTGAGCTGACGGTCGCGCGTCCCCCGCTACTCGTGCCGGTCCGCGGAGCTCGGCGCGGCGTGCGCCGGCCGCCTCGGCGTGACTGGAATGCTGTAGGGAATGTCGAAGAGCCACCGGACCCACGCCTCCGTGCGCCGGCCCGCCGGCCACGCCAGCGCGCGCTGGAGGTCGCCGATCGTCAGCCGGATCCACGTTCGCCATAGATTGAGCTCGGCTGGCGGGATGACCCGGACGAGCCGCCAGGTGAGCCGGCCCGTCGGCCGGAGGTCCGCCGCCACCGGGCGCTCGCCCCGGGCGATCGGCATCAGGACGCGCTCGACGATCCAGTGGTGCGTCCGGAGGATCAGCCGGCGGCGCACCGGCGGCTCGACGGCGAGGAAGCACGGCGCCATGTCGCGGTACCAGTCGAAGATCGTCGGCGGGATCGCCAGGGCGGCGGCGCGAAGGCCGTTCTCGCCGCGGCCAAGCGGCGCCGGCGCCGCCGGCTCGCCATCGGCGAGGCGCGCCCCGACGATGTCGGCCAGCTGCGCGCACCGGCGCGGGTCGCTGAGGTAGCAACAGGGCCAGCCCGTCAGAACCTGGGCGACGTCCGGGAGCGGTCGCCACTGGAGCACGGTCACGTCTTCGGTCACCCCGGCGGCCCGGAGGCTCGCCACCACCGCACGGGCGGTGCGCCGGGTGTCGTTGAACCAGCGCCCGCGCTCCTCGCTGAGCGGTACGAGCGTCTGGCGAAGCAGCAGGGCCAGAGTACCCTCGGGCGCCTCGTAGATGGCCACGAGGTCGCGGTGTCGGCGACACACCGAGGCGAGCTCGCTCTTCCACATGGCCGAGCTCATCCTTCAGGCCTCCACGGCGATGTAGAGGTCGGCGCCGTTCCGGTGCACGAAGAGCAGCACGGGCGCGCCGGGCTTGCGGCGCGCGAGCGCCCGCTCGAGGTCGTCCACGCTCTTCACGGGCTGCCGATCGATCTCCGCGATCACGTCGCCGGGCCGGAGCCCGGCACTCGCGGCGGGACCTCCATCCTCGACGTCGCGCACGAGCACGCCCGCCGTCACCGGCAGGCCGAGCTCCTGGGCGAGCTGGGACGTCACGGTCTGCACGGCGACGCCCAGCGCAGGCTTGCCACCGGCCGCGGCGGCTCGCCGCTCCTCCGGCTCGGCGAGCTTGGCGATCCGGGCCGGGAGCGTGAGCGTCTGGCCGCTGCGCGCCACGGTCAGCGTGACGTCGCGGCCGACCGGCGTCTCGGCTATCAGGCGCGGCAGCTCGTCCGAGTGCCTGATCGGATGACCGTCGTACGCGACGATGACGTCGCCGGGCCGGACGCCCGCCGCCTTCGCTGGTCCACCGTCGGCCACCGACGCGACGAGCGCGCCGTGGGCGTCCGGCAACGCGAAGCTCTTCGCGAGGTCGGACGTCACGCGCTGGATCGTCACGCCGAGGTAGCCGCGCACGACGTGGCCGGAAGCCGCGAGCTGCGTGAGGACGGGTTTGGCGAGGTTGACCGGAATCGCGAAGCCGATCCCGACCGAGCCACCCGACTGCGAAACGATCGCGGCGTTGATCCCGACGGCCTGGCCCTGGGCGTTGATGAGCGGGCCGCCACTGTTGCCCGGGTTGATGGACGCATCGGTCTGGATGAAGTCGTCGTACGGCCCCTCGCCGATCACGCGCCCTGTCGCGCTCACGATGCCCGTCGTCACGGTCTGCTCGAGCCCGAAGGGATTGCCGATCGCCATCACCGGCTCGCCGACCTGGAGCCGCGAGGAGTCACCGAGGGGGACCACCGGCAGCCCCGTCGCGTCCACCTTGAGCAACGCGATGTCGGTCTTCGGGTCGCGTCCCAGGACCCGGCCCGGCAGCTCGCGCTCGTCGGCGAGCGTCACCTTGATCTCGGTCGCGCCGTCGACGACGTGGTTGTTCGTGACGATCAGGCCGCTCGGGTTGATGACGAAGCCCGAGCCCAGGCTCCGCAGCGTGCGCCGCGGTCGGCCGCCGAGGAACTCCTCGAAGAACGGGTTCTTCTCGTCCACGCGCTTGGTGCTGATGTTGACCACCGCGGGCTTGAGCGTCCGCGCCAGCTCGACCCACGGCGACGCGGCGGGTGGATGGGCCGCCGTCGTCGCGGGGTGATCGGTCCAGAGCTCTCCCTGGACCTTGGTGAGGCCGAGGCGGGGAAGGACGGCCACCAGCGCGACCGCGAGCGTCAGCGCGGCGGCCCCTGCAATCCAGCGTCTCATCGGATCCTCCTGTCGTTCAGCGCCTGTCGTGCGATTTCGCCGAGCGGCCTCCCCGCCGCCAGCCGGCGGACCTCGATGTATTCGTGGACCATACCGTCGCGGTCGCCCGCGCGCCGGAGCGCCGTCGCGAGAAGCAGGCGGATTTCCGCCGAGCGCGGCTTGAGGCGCACCGCCCGCCGCAGCCGCTCGACCGCCGCCGTCGGCTGTCCCTGGTCGAGCAAGAGCCCGGCGAGATCGACCTGGGAGCGAGGATCGCTGGGGTCCAGATGCGCGGCCGCCTCGAACTCGCGGCGCGCCGCCCGGGAGTCGCCGAGCTCCCTGAAGGTCTGCCCGAGTGCGTCGTGGACCCGCGGGTCGTCCGGGGCCAGGCGGACGGCATCGCTCAACTGATTCAGCGCGCCGGCCGGCACGCCGAGCCGCGCGTACGCAACACCGAGGTAGTAGTGCGCGCGCGCGTCGCGCGGCGCCGCCGCCACGGCAGCGAGCAGTGTCCGGACGGCCGAAGCGTAGTCGCCGTCGTCGATCAGCCGCACCGCGTGGGCCACGGAGGGCCGGCCGCGCCACACGGGAATCTCGACGGCCAGCGCGACCACGCCGCCCGCGGCCACTGCGAGTGAGCCGAGCATCAGGAGCCCCGCGACGCGGTCCCCGCGCCAGCGCCCGAAGCGCCGCAGCGCGCCGAGCATCGCAACATCGGTCATCCGCACACGACCCATCTCGCCACGGACGCGAGGCTACCGGAGAGACATGAGAGCCCGATGAGAGGTTCATGAGAACTTTCTCAGCCCCGAGGGGGGAGGCGCCCGCGCCGAGACGGTTCTCAGGCGAGCGGCAGGCGGATCGTGAACGTGCTGCCGGCGCCGGGCGCGCTCTCGGCGGCGAGCGTGCCGCCGTGCGCGGTCACGATGGAGCGCGCGATCGGCAGGCCGAGCCCCGCGCCCGCCGCGTCGAGCGCGCGGGCCGCGTCGAGGCGGACGAAGGGCTCGAAGACGCGCGCGAGGTCGGCCGGATCCAGCCCGATGCCGGTATCGCTCACCAGGATCTCGGCCCACCGGTCGGCGACGCGCAGCGCCAGCTCCGCGCGGCCGCCGCGCGGCGTGTACCGCACCGCGTTCTCGACGAGCTTCATCACCGCGCGCCGCAGGGCGATCGGGTCGCCCAGCACCGTCGCCGGCGCACGCTCCTTGACGACGAGGGCCACGCCCCGCGTGTCGGCGACACGCCGGGCGACGTCAGTGACGTCCGCGAGCAGCGGCTCGAGCTCGACGCGCTCGCGCTCCACCCTCGCCGGGACGGAGAGGCGCGAGAGCAGCAGCAGGTCCTCGGCGAGCCGGACGAGACGCTCGACGTCCTCGAGGCTCGAGGCGAGGACCCGGCGGTATTCTTCACCGGACCGTTCGGCGCGCAGCGCGACCTCGATGGTGCCCTTGAGCGCCGTCAGCGGGGTGCGCAGCTCGTGCGCGGCGTCGGCGGTGAACCGTCGCATCTGGGCGAAGGTCTCCTCGAGGCGCGCCAGCATGGCGTTGAGCGTCTCGGCCAGGCGGTCCAGCTCGTCCCCCGTCCCCCGCGGTGCCAGGCGCGCGTGCAGATCCTCGCCGCTGATCCGGCGGGCGGTGCGGGACATCGCGTCCACCGGCCGGAGCGCCGTGCGCGCGATCACCGCTCCCCCCGCGGCGGCCAGCATCAGGCCGAGCGGGATCAGGACGAGCAGGGTCTCGAGGTAGCGGTCGAGCGTGCGGTGGGCGCGCTCGAGCGAGATGCCCACCTGGACGAGCTGGACGAGCCGGCCCTCGCGCGTGATCGGTAGGGTCAACAGGCGCACGCGCTCGCCCGTTTCCAGACGCACCGTCTCGAGCGTCCGCTCACCCTGCGCGGCGTTCCGCCTGGCGTCCTCCGAGAGTGGGAGCGTCTCCGTCCGGAGATGGGACGAGCGCTCGCGGGGCCGGCCCTCGGGGTCCGCGAGTTGGAAGAATTTGTCGTAGAACTCCGGCCCGAGGATCTCCCGGAGCGCCGACTCGGGCCCGGCGCCGAGTCCACCGCCCGATCTCGCCCAGCCGGTGTCGCGGACGACCTGCGCCACCGCCAGAAGCGACGTGTCGAGATCTTGGATCAGGCGCGAGCGGAGCAGCGTGTACGAGAGCCCGCTGATCACCGCGAGGATCGTCAAGAGGATGGCGGTGTACCAGAGCGTCAGGCGCGTGCGGATCGAGAGCGGCATCGCGCGCGGACTCACTCGGCCGCTCGCAGCACGTACCCGGCGCCCCGGATCGTGTGGAACAGGCGCCGCTCGCCCGCCGCGTCGATCTTGCGCCTGAGGTAGCCCACGTAGACGTCGATGACGTTGCTCTCGGAGTCGAAGTCAAGACCCCAGACGTGCTCGGCGATCATCGGCCGGCTCAGCACGCGCCCGGCGTTGCGCAAGAAGTACTCGAGGAGCGCGTACTCCCGCGTCGTGAGCTCGATGCGACGCCCGCCGCGCGTCACCGCGCGTGTCGCGGGATCGAGGGCGAGGTCGTCGAGGCGGAGCGGCGCCAGTCCGCGCTCAGCCCCGCGCCGGAGCAGCGCGCGGACGCGCGCCAGGAACTCCTCGAACGCAAACGGCTTCGTCACGTAGTCGTCGGCGCCGCGGTCGAAGCCGGCCACCTTGTCCGCGACGCTGTCCCGCGCCGTTAGCACGAGCACCGGCGTGGCGACGCCGCGGTCGCGGAGGCTCTTGAGCACGCCGAAGCCGTCGCGCTTGGGCAGCATGAGGTCGAGCACGATGAGGTCGTACGGGGGGCCCGCCAGGATCAGGTCGAGCGCCTCGACGCCGTCGGCCGCGAGCTCGACGGCGTGACCCTCCTCCTCGAGCCCCTGGCGGATGAAGCTCGCGACCTTCCGCTCGTCCTCGACAACCAGAATCCGCATCTACGCGCGTGCGTGGCTGAGGCCGCCGGAAGCTACCGGCAGCGAGATGGTCAGGGGCGGGGGCAGGTCCCGAGCGAGTGCCGTTCCAAGCGGAGGGACCCGCTCCCGCCCCTGACCATCTTCACCGCTCCCGCAGCTTCCGCGCGGCTTCGGCACGCATCGTCTGCATCGCGCGCGTCTCCTGGTCGGAGTATCGCTCCTCCTTCCAGGGGTCGGCGTGCATGTGGTATCCGTTCTGCTCCCAGAAGCCCGGCGGGTTCACGTCCAGGAACTCGAAGCCGCGCACCCACTTCGCGCTCTTCCAGAAGTAGAGCTTCGGCACGACGAGGCGGCACGGACCGCCGTGGTCGGGCTCGAGGTCGCGCCCGTCGTGTCGGAGCGCCAGGAGCACGTCGTCATCCACGAGGTCCGCGAGCGCGAGGTTGGTCGTGTAGTCAGGATCGGCGTGGACCATGACGTACTTCGCGTCGGGCAGCACCGTGACCCGCGCCATGAGTTCGCGGATCGCGACGCCCTCCCACCGGTTGTCGAGCCTCGACCAGCGCGTCACGCAGTGCACGTCGGACGTCAGCGTCGCCCGCGGGAGCGTGAGGAACTCCTTCCACGTCCACACGACCTCGCGCTCCACGCGACCGAAGCAGCGGAACGTCCAGCGCGTGGGATCGAAGGGGGGCGTCAGGCCGTAGGTGAGGACGGGCCACTTCGTCGTGCGCGTCTGGCCCGGGGGGATCCGCCCGGCGAGAGCAGGGTCGGGCTGTTTCATCCGTGACCTCCAGCGCTCATAGAGCAGGGTTGCCCTCACGCACTATACACCCCCGCGCGACGCGCTCCCGCGGCTCCGAGAAGCTTTTCGGCGGGTGCAGCGTGCGCCGTATAATGGCTTCGATACGCCTCACCGGAGAAAGGCCGGCGCACGAAAGGACATCCTGGATGAACGGAGAACGCAAGCTGGCGCTGTTCATCGATTTCGAGAACATCGCCCGCGGAGTCAAGGAAGCGCAGTACAAGGCCTTCGAGATCAAGCTGGTGCTCGAGCGACTGCTGGAAAAGGGCAAGATCATCGTCCGGCGCGCCTACGCGGACTGGAACCGCTTCACCGAGTACAAGCGCCCCTTCCACGAGTGGGCGATCGAGCTGATCGACGTCCCGCAGAGCCGCTACAGCGGGAAGAACTCGGCCGACATCCGCATGGTCGTGGACGCGCTCGACCTGGCCTATGGCAAGTCGCACATCGACTCGTTCGCTCTGGTGTCAGGCGATTCTGATTTCTCTCCGCTCGTCTCCAAGCTCCGTGAGAACGACCGCTACGTCATCGGCCTCGGCGTCAAGTCGTCATCGTCCGACCTTCTCGTCGCCAACTGCGACGAGTTCATCTTCTACGAGGATCTGATCCGCGAGTCGAAGAAGACCAACCTCCTCCGCGGACTGCCCGAGAAAAAGGCGGAGGCGATGACACAGCTCATCGACGCCATCCAGGCGCTCCAGCGCGAGAACAAGGAGACGCTCTGGGGATCGATGGTGAAGCAGACGATGATCCGCAAGAACCCCGCGTTCAACGAGTCGTACTACGGCTTCTCGACCTTCTCCAAGCTCCTCGAAGAGGCCGCCAAGCAGCGGATCGTCACGCTCGAGCGCGACGAGAAGAGCGGCACCTACGTCATCACGTCGCTCGTCGAGGAAGGCGGGCGGGCCGCGTAGCGCCTCGCCACCGGCGCCGCGCGGCTAGCTCCAGGGCGCGATCAGCCGGTCGATCGACACGCAGCCAGCGCCGCCGATGAGGATCGACAGCGCCATGGCGATCAGCGCCAGGTTGAACTCGTAGCCGTGGCCCTTGCCCTGCGCCAGCGACCAGTTCAGGAAGAGGCCGTGCCGCGCGTGGACCTTCTTGATCGCCACCAGCATGACGACGATCAGCCCGAGCGCCGCCGGGCGCGCCAGGAACCCGAGGATCATCGCGAGTCCGCCAAAGCACTCGATGCACGCCGCCGTCACGGTGGCGGCCGGCGGGATGCTCATCTGTCGGAAGCCCGCGATGGTCTCCGCGAGCCCGCGGCCGCCGAACCAACCGAAGACCTTCTGCGCGCCGTGCGCGAAGAAAATCACCCCCAGCGTCAGCCGGACGATCAGGTGCGACCAGGAAGGGTACGTCCCGAACACGAGGTCCATCAGCTCGTGCATGGTTCCTCCTCGCCCATTGCGATGGGTGTGAAGCCAGCGTATCCTCGCCGGGTGACGCGCGTGACGCGCCGGGCCTGTCGGTCGCCGCGAGTGTACTACACTCTCGCGCGCGTCCTCTCGGGCCTTGTGCTCGTCGCCGTCTGGGCGGTCGGCGCCGCGGCCCAGGTCACGCTCACGGTGGCGCCGGCGATGGTGAAGGGCCCCCCCGACGCGCCCGTCACGATCGTCGAGTTCTCAGACTACCAGTGACCCTTCTGTGCGCGGCTCCAGCGGTCGCTGGAGCAGATTCTGAAGGACTACGACGGCCGGGTTCGACTCGTCTTCAAGGACCGCCCCCTCGACATCCATCCCCTCGCACGGCCGGCACACGAGGCGGCTCGCTGCGCGGGCGCCCAGGGCCGGTACTGGCCGTACCATGACCTCCTCTTCGAGAAGCAGCCGGCGTTCCGACACCCGGACCTCCTCGCGTATGCCGCCGTCGTCGGCGTCGACCGGGCGGCCTTCGCCCGATGCGTGGACGAGCATCGCTTCGCCCCCGACGTCGGGGCCGACCTGGAGCAGGCCGTGGCGCTCGGCGTGTTCTCCACGCCGACGCTGTTCGTCAACGGACGGCGGATCGAGGGGCTGGTCACGGCCGAGGAGCTCCGGCGGATCGTCGAGGACGCGTTGAAGGCGCCACGCTGATGCCGTTCGTCAACGTGGCCGAGGTGGGGGAGATTCCCATCGGGAAGGGCGTGCGCATCGACCGTGACGGGATCGCGCTCGCGGTCTTCAACGCGGGCGGCGGGCGGTTTTTTGCGACGAGCCCGCTCTGCCCGCACGAGGAGGGCCCGCTCGCCGAGGGGTGGCTCGAGGGAGACGTCGTCGTTTGCCCCTGGCACGGCTACGATTTCGACCTCACGACGGGCCGGTGCCGCGTGGACGAGGACCTCGCGGTCGCCGTCTATCCCGTCCGCGTGCGCGGCACCACGATCGAGGTGGACGTTCCGTGACGCCACCACCGACCAGCCTGTACGTGACGGCCGCCGACCGACCGTGGCAGGAGCGGCGGCCGGGCGTGCACTGGAAGATCCTGTGGGAAGAGGGCGAGCACAAAGCGGTGCTGATGCGTTACGAGCCGGGGGCCACGATTCCCCGCCACCGCCACACGGGCAACGAGCAAATCTTCGTGCTCGACGGCTCGGTGTCGGACGACACCGGCACGTGCACGCGGGGTAACTACGCGCGGCGCCCCCTGGGTTGTGTCCATCGGGTGTGGAGCCGCGAGGGCGCCCTGGTCCTCGCCGTCATGACCGGCGGGACGGAACCCGCATGAGGGCCATCCATGACGCGAACATTGGGTTGCATGGTGCTCACAAAATGACTAGTGTAAGGGGACTCGGACCGACATGACCGAACGCGCCGTCAAACACGTGCGGAAGTTCTTGGGGCAGCGCTTGCGCGCCCTCCGGAAGCAGCGGTTGCTCAGCCAGGAGCGGCTCGGCGAGCGCTCCGGCCTGAGCGGGAAGTTCATCGGTGAGGTCGAGCGCGGCGAGAAATCGATCTCGCTCGACAGCCTGTACCACGTCGCCACCGCCCTCGAGGTCCCGCTCCGCGACCTCACCGACGTCGGCGACAAGCCCGCCGCGGTGCCCAGCGAGGAGGCCGAGAAGATCTTCGCGCTCGTCTCGGCCCGGCGGCGCCCGGAGGAGATCCGCAAGGCCTACAACGTCCTGCGCGCGATGTTCGGTCGCGCGTCCTAGCGTCGCCGCTTCCCCGAGGGTTGTCATGATGACGACGGAACAGGCATGGCTCGCATTCGGTCTGCTCGGCCAGGCGTTCTTCTCGGCGCGCTTCCTCGTCCAGTGGATCGCGTCGGAGCGCGCGAAGAAGAGCATCGTGCCCCGCCCCTTCTGGTTGTTCTCGGTGGGCGGTGGCATGACGCTGCTGGCGTACGCGATCTACCGGCTCGACCCGGTGTTCATCCTCGGCCAGGCCGCGGGCCTCTTCGTCTACACCCGGAACCTCTACTTCATCTATCGCCACCCCGAGCGCATCGCCCACGGCTGACGTGAGCCAGAACGCGGCGAGACGAACCGACTATGGCGAGAGATGATAGGATGAAGCATCCATCTGATGAAGCATCAATTAATAAGATCGGACTTGGACCAACGGAGCCGGCTCGTGCCTTTCTCAGGCCACCCACGGCTGTCAGCGGCCCCGCGGACCCCGATACAGAGGAGACGATCGTGTCCCTGACGATCAATTGGGCCCAGTGCCACACGCGTCCGCTCCTCATGATCCCCGGCCCCACCGAGCTTCCGTTTCCGGTCATCCAGGCGATGAATGCGCCGCCGTCGATCCAGTACGACCGGAGCTTCGACGAGGTGGTGCTCGAGCCGACGACACTGGCTCTGCGCGACGTCTTCCAGACGAAGAACGAGGTCATCCTGATGCCGGGCTCGGGCCGGACGGCGCTCGAAGCGGGCGCGCTCTCGGTCATCGAGCCGGGTGACCGCGTGCTCGTGGTCGGTGCCGGCCAGTTCGGCCTGCTCCTGCGCGAGATCATGAACCGGCTCGAGGCCGACTGGACCGAGTTTCCGGTGGAGTGGGGCGCGCGCCTGGACATGGCGCGCCTCAAGCGGGAGGCCGAGCGCATCCGCCCGAAGGCGATCACGCTGGTCCACAACGAGACGTCCACCGGCACGACCTACCCCGCCGCGGAAGTGGGGACGATCGCGCGCTCGGTCGGCGCGCTCTTCCTGCTGGACACCGTGTCCTCGATCGCGGGGATCGACGTCCGCACGGACGAGTGGGGCGTGGACCTCAATATGACCGGCTCGCAGAAGTGCCTCGCCGCGCCGCTCGGCCTGGCGCTGGTCGCCGTGAGTCCGCGAGCGTGGGAGGTCATGGAGCGCCGGAGCAAGCCGGCGCGGAGCTTCGCGTACGACCTCCTGCGCTGGAGGGAGTGGTGGGTCCCGGTCTCGCGCGGCGGCAAGGTGCCGGACGGCGCGCCGCGACGCCAACCGGTGTCCATGCCCACGCATCTCACCGCGGCGATGAATGTCGCCGTGAGGTTGATCCTCGAGGAGGGGTTGTCCCATCGATTCCGCCGCCACGAGGTCGCCGCCACGGCGCTCCGGCGCGGCGTCGCCGCGATGGGCATCGAGATGTTCCCCGATCCGTCGATCGTGTCGAACACAGTCTCGTGCCTGAAGGTGCCCAAGTCGATCGACCCCGCCGCCGTCGTCACCCAGATGCGGGACCGCTACGGGATCCTGATCGGCACGGGCCTCGACAAGATGCGCACGACGACCCTCCGGATCGGGACCATGGGCGTCACGGCGAGCCCGCCCTACGTGCTCCCGACGCTCTCGGCGCTCGAGCTGGCGCTGCGCAACCTCGGCTACAAGAGCGAGCCTGGCGCGGGCGTCGCCGCCGCGCAGGCCGCGTTCGCCGACCTGGGGTAGCGGTGCCAACCGTGCCGGGCCCCGCCCACCCACGGCCCTAGCCGGCCCCGGGGCTCGGTTGGAATGAGGCCGCGAGTTCCCTTTCCTCGGTGGGAGCCGGCGTCGCGGGGTCCGATGGAATGAAGCGCGACAAGCGGAACGGAGCCGAGCCGCACCTCGTCTCAGGCCACCCACCGACGGTGCCGGCCCCGCTGTCCGCCCATGGAATGAAGCGCGACATGAGGAACGGAGCCGAGCCGCACCTCGTCTCGGGCCACCCACCGACGGTGCCGGCCCCGCGGCGTCTATAAGAATGACCCCGCTCATCGTCGTGCCGGACGACTTTCCGAGCGTCTTCGAGGGCACGCCGGCCCACGAGCGGTTGAAGAAGCTCGGCGAGACGCGCGTCTACACCGCCCGCGGCGCGGACGACGACGCGGAGCTGATCCGCCGTATCGATGGCGCGCGCGCGGTCCTCAACATCCGCGCCCACGCCCGCTTCACGGACGCCGTGCTCGCGGCGTGCCGCAGCGTCAAGCTCGTCTCGATCTGGGGGACCGGCACGGACAACGTCGACCTCGAGGCCGCCGGCCGTCGGGGCGTGACCGTGTGCAACACGCCCGGCGTGAACGCCTTCGCCGTCGCCGAGCACACGCTCGCGCTCATCCTCGCAGCAGCGCGGAAGATCACGCGGATCGACCGCGAGATGCGCACGGGCGCCTGGCCCCGCGAGCTGCTGACGCAACTCCTCGGCAGCACGCTCGGCGTCTTCGGCACCGGGCGAATCGGCTCGCGCGTCGCCGAGCTCGGCCGCGCCTTCGGCATGGAGGTCCGGACCTGGAGCGCCCGCAGCGGAGCCGCCGCCGTCAAGGACGAGATCCTTCGCGCGGCCGACGTCGTGAGTCTCCACCTGCGCCTGGCGCCGGACACGCGGGCGTTTCTCACGCGCCGTGAGTTCGGCCTCATGAAGCGAACCGCGATCCTGGTCAACACGGGACGCGGCGCTCTCGTCGAAAGGGCCGCGCTCCTCGACGCCCTGAGCGCCGGCAAAATCGCGGCCGCGGGCCTCGACGTCTTTCACGACGAGCCGCTCAAACCCGGCGACCCGCTGCTGGCCCTCCCGAACGTCGTGCTCTCGCCGCACCACGCGGGCCAGACACCCGAGGTGATCCGCGACGGGCTCCTGCGCGCCGTCGAGAACATCGAGAACTTCCTCGCCGGGCGGCCGACCGACGTCGTCGTCGCCCCGCTCGCGTAGGACCGACCGTGGCCGTCGTCGCCCTCGAGACCCAAGCGCGCTCGGCCGTGCTCGACGGCCGCCCGTTCGGCGCCGTGGGTCCCTACGAGAAGCTCGAAGGCACCCTCCGGTTCGCCGTGGATCCGGCGCATCCCGAGAACCAGCCCATCACCGACCTCGGCCTCGCCCCGAAGAACGCCCGAGGCCTCGTCGAGGCTTCCGCCGACTTCTACCTGCTGCGGCCGGTCGATCCGGCGCGCGGGAACCGCCGCCTCCTCCTCGACGTCCCGAACCGCGGCCGCAAGGTGGCGCTCGCCATGTTCAACAGCGCGCCGCGCGTGCCGGACCCGTCCACGCCGGAGGACTTCGGCAACGGCTTCCTCATGCGCCACGGCTACACGGTGGCCTGGTGCGGGTGGCAGCACGATGTCCCGCGCCGCGACGGCCTCATGGCCCTCACCGTGCCCGCGGCGCGGAGCAACGGTGGGACGATCACCGGGCTGGTCCGCTGCGAGTGGCGGCCGAACGCCCGCGTCGAGACCCTGCCGCTCGCCGACCGTTATCACATTCCGCATCCGACCACGGACCCCAAGGACCCCGACGCCCGCCTCACGGTGCGCGAGCATCGGGGCGCCGCGGCCGTCGAAGTCGCGCGCGGCGCGTGGCGCTTCCCCGACGCGTCCCACGCGAGCCTCGAGGGCGGCTTCGAGCCCGGAAAGATCTACGAGCTGGTGTACCGCTCGGCGAATCCGCCCCTCGTGGGCCTGGGCTTCCTGGCCGTGCGCGACGGCGCGGCGTGGCTCAGGTTCGCGCCCGCCGCCGAGGGCAATCCCTGCGCGGGCGTGCTCGACCGCGCGTATGCGTTCGGCGTCTCGCAGAGCGGGCGCTTCCTCCGCCACCTCCTCTTCCTCGGCCTGAACGAGGACGAGCCGGGGCGCCGCGTCTTCGACGCCGTCGTTCCCCACGTGGCGGGGGCGCGGCGCGGAGAGTTCAACCATCGCTTCGGCCAACCCTCGCTCAACGCGACGCACGCCGTCGGGAGCCTCTTTCCGTTCACCGACGCCGAGCAGACCGACCGGGTGACGGGCGAGCGGGGCGGGCTTCTGGCGCGCCTCGAGGCGCGCGGCACGCTCCCGAAGATCCTCGCGATCAACACATCGGCCGAGTACTGGCGCGGCGACGCTTCGCTCATCCACACCGACGTCGCGGGCACGCGCGACGTCGAGCCGCATCCGGCGACCCGCGTCTACCTCTTCGCGTCCACCCAGCACACGCCCGGGAGCCTGCCGCCGCCCGACGCCGACCCGAACACGGGCGGGCGGGGACGGGCGCCGTTCAACGTCGTGGACTACGCGCCGCTCCTGCGCGCGGCGCTCGTGAACCTCGACCGGTGGGTCACCGAGGGCGTCGAGCCGCCGGCGAGCAACGTCCCCCGTCTGGCCGACGGGACCGCGGTGGTCGCCGAGACGACGGCGGCTCTGTTCGCCAAGCTCCCCGGCGTCCGCTTTCCCGATCGGATCGAGCGGCCGGTGCGTCTCGACTTCGGTCCCGAGCTGGGGCACGGCGTCGTCACGGACCTGCCGCCGAAAGTCGGCGCGCCCTTCGTCACGTTCGTGCCGGCGGTGGACGCCGACGGCAACGAGATCGCGGGCGTGCGGCCCGTCGAGCTGCTGGCGCCGCTCGCGACCTTCACGGGCTGGAACCCGCGCCACCCCGAGCAGGGAGCGCCCGGCGATCTGATGAGCATGATGGGTTCGACGCTCCCCTTCCCGAGGACGCGCGCCGAGCGTCTCGCGACGGATGACCCGCGGCGCTCGATCGAGGAGCGCTACCCATCGCGCGCGGCGTACCTCGAGAAGGCCCGCGCGGCGGCGCTGGCGCTCGTGGCCGCGCGGCACGTGCTCGCCGAAGACCTCGACCCCCTCGTCGAGCGCGCGGGACGGCTGTGGGACTGGGTCCACGCCCGCGTCTAGTCATCGTCGGGGGGAGCGGCGCCGCTCCTCCCCGACACCCCCCACCGGTCACCCGCGACGGCCTGGCCCGCGAACCGGTTGCGCCGGCGGAGCCGGCGCTCGAACAGGACGCTCATGGACGCCGCGCCTGTACCACTCGTAGATCTCCTCACCCGTCGTCATCCACACGCCCTTGTGCTTCGTGATGTAGTCGTACGCCGCCTCGAAGTACTTGATCCGGTGCGGGACGCCGTGGATGTACGGGTGGACGGCGATCGCCATCACGCGCGGATTCCGCGCGCCCTCGAGATAGAGCCGGTCGAACTGGTCACGCACGCGCTCCTGCCAGTAGCGCGACTCGTGGTGCTGGATGACCATCATCGGGATGTCGTTCAGCTCGAGCGTGTACGGCACCGACACGAGCGGGCCCGCCGAGGTCCGGATCTCGTAGGGCTGATCGTCGTTGACCCAGTCCGAGACGTACAGGATCCCCTCCTCGGCGAGGATGTCGAGCGTCTCCCACGTCTCCGTGAGCCCGGGGCCGAGCCAGCCCTTCGGCTCCTTGCCGGTGAAGTCGCGGAGCAGCTTCAGCGACTCGCGGACGGCGGCGCGCTGGTCGGGGAGCAGGTGCATCGCGCCCTGCTTGACACCGTGCCCCATGAACTCCCAGCCCGCGTCCAGCATGGCGCGCGCCACCGGCTCGTACGCGCGGACCACGTTGGCGTTGATGGACGTCGTCGCCCGGATCTTGCGCCGGCCGAGCGCCTCTAGCATCCGCCAGAAGCCGACGCGCATGCCGTACTCGTGCCACGCCCAGTTGGGGACGTCGGGTACGGTGGTGACTCCCTGCGGCGCCGTCAGGTACTGGCGGGCCATCGGCTTTTCGATGTCCCACTCTTCGATGTTGACGATGGTCCACACGGCGATGCGCGCGCCCTTGGGAAGCTTCCACGGACGCCGGGTATGGATGGGCGAGTAGTCGAAGCGCTCGTGCGGCAGTCTCACGGGAGCCTCCTCGGGGGCCAGGTCGACGTGGGCCTATAGTACAATCACCAGCCGTGGCGCTGCCCCCGGCGGTTGACATCCACGCGCACTTCTTCCCCGAGAGCTTTTTGCGAGTCATCGAGGAGCACGGCGCACCCTTTGGCGCGCGCGTGGACCGGTCGAACCCGAAGGGCCCGGCGATCGCCGCGGGCTCCATCACGGGCCCACCCCTCGACGTCACCTACTGGGACCTCGACCGCCGCGTGCGCGCGATGGACCGGGCCGGCGTGCAAGTCCACGCGCTCTCCCTGACGACGCCGATGGTCTACTGGGCCCGCGGCGACGTCGCGCGGCGCGCGGCGGAGGCCGTCAACGACGCGATGGCGGAGGCCCACAGGGTCTACCCCGACCGGTTCGTCGGCTGCGCGACGCTGCCCATGCAGGAGCCCGCCCACGCCCAGGCCGAGCTCGAGCGCGTCGCCACGCTGAAGGGGATCCGCGCCGTCTACCTCGGGACCAACGTGAACGGGCGCGAGCTCTCCGACCCCGCGTTCGCGCCGATCTTCGCGCGCTGCGAAGGGCTGGGGCTCCCGGTGCTCCTCCACCCCATCGCGGTCGTGGGTGGCGAGCGCCTCAGGCCCTTCTATCTGCACAACCTTCTCGGCAATCCGTTCGACACGGCGATCGCGGCGGCCCACCTCGTCTTCGGAGGCGTCCTCGACCGCCACCCGAAGCTCCGGGTGTGCCTGCCCCACGCGGGGGGCGCGCTCCCCTACCTCGTCGGCCGGCTCCGCCATGGCCAGCGCGTGCGGCCCGAGGCGCGTGACCGCGCGCGCCAGTCCTTCGAGCGCTATCTCCGGCGCTTCACCTACGACACGATCAGCCACTCGGCGGACGCGCTCCGCTACCTCATCGCGACGGTCGGAGCGGATCGCGTCATGTTGGGCAGCGACTTCTGTTTCGACATGGGTTACGCGCGCCCGCGCGACATCATCACGAAGCAGGCGCGGCTGTCGAAGGCGGACCAGGCGCGCGTCCTCGGAGGAAATTCACTCCGGTTCCTCGGCCTCGCCTGACGCCCGTCGTGGACTTCTGGATCAGCCAGCTCTTCAACGGCGTGTCCTACGGGGCCCTGTTGTTCCTGCTCGCGGGAGGCCTCTCGCTCATCTTCGGCATGATGCGGATCGTGAACATGACCCACGGCTCGTACTACCTGCTCGGAGGCTACGTCGCGCTGACGGTCATCTGGCGCGGCGGCAACTTCGTCCTCGCCGTGCTGGTGGGCGCCCTGGCCATCGCGGCGGTCGGCATCGGGGAGTGGAACGCGTTCCTCAAACGCTTGAGCGGTCAGGAGTTGGGGCAGGTCCTGACGACGATGGGGTTCGCCCTGATCTTTCAGGACCTCGCGCTCCTCATCTGGGGCGGCGACCCGTACACGATCCCGGTCCCGGCGGTCCTCTCCGGCGCGTACACGGTCGGGCAGCTCTACTTCCCCGTCTACCGCATCTTCATCGTCGCCGTCGCCGCGCTCGTGGCCGTGGTCCTGTGGCTCGTTCTCGAACGGACCCGAATCGGCGCGATGATGCGGGCGACCGTGGACGATCCCGAGATGGCGCGGGGAGTCGGGATCAATGTCTATCTCATCTCGATGGCCGTGTTCGCGCTGGGCGCCACGCTGGCGGCGCTGGCCGGGGCCGTGGCGGGGGGCTTCGTGGGCGTCTATCCGGGCGCCGACTTCGAGATCCTGCCGTACGCCTTCGTCGTCGTCATCGTCGGCGGCATGGGCAGCCTCAAGGGGGCCTTGATCGGAAGCCTCATGGTCGGCCTCCTCGACAACTTCGGCAAGGCGCTCTTTCCCGAGCTGTCCTACTTCACCCTGTTTGCCCCGATGGCCGCGATCCTGGCGGTGCGGCCGACGGGGCTCTTCGGCCGCGCGTGACGCGACGCGCGCTGGCGCCCGGTACGCCACGAATCGCGATCGCCATCGTCTTCGGGCTGCTGGCCGTCTCCCCGCCGTTCGTCTCGTCGTTCCTGCAGGCACTGCTCACGCAGGCCGTGATCTACGCGATCCTGGCCATGAGCCTGGACGTCGTCCTTGGGTACATCGGCCTGGCCTCGCTGGGTCACGCCGCCTACCTGGGTCTCGGCGCGTACAGCGTCGGCATCCTGGCGACGCGGCACGGGGCCGGTTTCTGGGTCACCCTGACCGTCGGCGTGCTGCTCGCGACGGCCGTCGCCGCCGTCTTCGGCCTGGTGGCCCTGCGTGCCACGGGCGTTTACTTCCTCATGATCACACTGGCCCTCGGCATGGTCGTGTGGGGCCTCGCCCACCGATGGGTGTCGCTGACACAGGGCGACAACGGCATCTCCGGAGTCCCCCGCCCGGACCTCGGCCTGCCCTGGTCCTTCGCCCACGCCATTCCCTTCTACTACCTGGTGTTCACGGCGTTCCTCGTCGCCTTCGGGGTCCTCCGGGGGATCGTCCGGTCCCCGTTCGGAGCGACCCTCGTGGGGATCCGCGAGAGCGAATCCCGCATGCGGACGCTCGGCTATCACGTGTGGCTCCACAAGTACATCGGCTTCATCATCGCCGGCGGCGTGGGCGGGTTCGCCGGCGTGCTGTGGGCGTACGACAACGGCTTCGTGAGCCCGGCGGACTTGGAGCTGTCCACCTCGGTGGAAATCCTCCTGATGGTCGCCCTGGGCGGCCGCGGGACGCTGCTCGGCCCCGCGCTGGGAGCGGGCCTCATCGTGTTCCTGAAGAACCTCGTGTCCGTCTACACACAGCGATGGCTCCTGATTCTGGGCGCGGTGTACATCGGCACGATCGTGTACGCGCCTGAGGGAATCGTGGGAGCCTTGAGGCAATGGACGAAAGGAGAACGCGCATGGGCGGGAAGGTGATCGGCTCCATCCTGGCCGCGCTGGTCCTGGTCGCGACGTGGGGGCCCGGAGCGGCGTGGGCGCAGAAGGGGCCGATCAAGATCGGCTTCCTCGCCCCGATGACGGGCGGCGCCGCCCAGGTCGGCAAGGACATGGTGAACGGTCTGACGATGTGGCTGGAGGAGCATGGCCACACGATCGCCGGCCGGAAGGTGGAGGTGATCGTCGAGGACACCCAGGGCCAGCCCAACGTCGCCCTGACCAAGCTGCGGAAGCTCGTCGAGAGCGACAAGGTGCAGGTGCTCGCCGGTGGGCTCTTTGCCCACGTCGGCTACGCGCTCGCTCCGAAGGTCGACGAGTACAGGATCCCGATGCTGTACCCGGTCATGGCGGCCGACGACCTCACGCAGCGGAAGCCCGCCAGGTGGGTCGTCCGGACCGGGTGGACTTCGAGCCAGCCGTCGCACCCGTTCGGCGAGTGGGTCGTCAAGACCCTCGGCTACAAGCGGGTCGTGACCATCGGCATCGACTACGCCTTCGGCTGGGAGGTCGTCGGCGGGTTTCAGAAGACCTTCGAGGAGGCCGGCGGGCAAATCATCCAGAAGCTCTGGCCGCCGCTCGGCACCACCGACTTCGCGCCCTATCTCTCCCAGGTCCGTCGGGACGCCGACGCGGTCTTCGCCCTGATGGTCGCCGCGTCGTCCCTCAGGTTTCCCAGGCAGTACGCGGACGCGGGGCTCAAGGCGCGCCTGCCCCTCCTCGGCGGCGGCACGACGTTCGACGAGTTCGTCCTGCCCTCGCTCGGTGACGAGGCCATCGGCGGGATCAGCCCGCTCATCTACAGCGCCGCCATCGACACCCCGGTGAACAGGCGCTTCGTGAAGGAGTACCGCGCGAGGTACGGCAAGGTCCCGTCCTACTACTCGGAGAGCTGCTACACCACCGGACAGTGGATCAACGACGCGGCCAAGTCCATCGGCGGCGACGTCGAAGACCGCGAGAAATTCCTGGCCGCGCTCCGCAAGGTGGAGGTCCCCGACGCGCCGCGGGGACCCGTCAAGCTGGACGCCTACGGCAATCCGATCCAGAACATCTACGTCCGGAAGGTGGAGAAAAAGGACGGCGAGCTGTGGAACACGGTGATCCAGACGTTCCCGGCCGTCTCACAGTTCGGGAAGTACAAGCCGGAGGAGTTCCTGAAGCAGCCCGTCTACGACCGGAACTTCCCGCCGTGCAAATACTGCTGAGGACATGAGGGAGGCCCCCGCTCTCGCGCTCCGGCTCGCGGATGTCTCGAAGGAGTTTGGGGGCCTCCGCGCGCTGGACCGCGTGAGCCTCGCGGTCGCACCGGGCGAGCGGCGCGCCATCATCGGCCCGAACGGCGCGGGCAAGACGACCCTGTTCAGCCTCATCAGCGGGGAGACCCGGCCGACCGTCGGGCGGATCGCGCTCTTCGACCGGGACGTCACCCGGCTCTCGCCGCACCGCCGCGCGGCGCTGGGGCTCGCCCGGACCTACCAGATCACCAATCTCTTCCCTCGGCTCACCGCGCTCGAGAACTGTCTCCTGGCCGTCCAGGCGCTGACACCGGTGAAGCTCCACCTCCACCGCGCCCTCACCCGTTACCCCGCGCTCTTCGAGCGCGCCCGGGGGGTGCTCGACGCCGTCGGGCTCGGCGACAAGGAGGGCGACGCGGCGCGAAATCTCTCGCACGGCGAGCAGCGCCAGCTCGAGATCGCGCTCGCGCTCGCCGGCATGCCCCGGCTCCTCCTGCTGGACGAACCCACCGCGGGGCTGTCGCCGGCGGAGTCGCACTCGATGACGGCACTCCTGAAGAAGCTCGACCCGGCGATCACGCTGCTCGTCATCGAGCACGACATGGACGTCGCGTTCGAGCTGACCGACCGGATCACCGTCCTGCACTACGGACGAGTCGTCGCCGACGGCTTCGCGCACGAGGTCAGGGCGAACCCCCTGGTGCAAGAGATCTATCTCGGAGCGCCGTGATGCTGGAGGTGCGCGACATCCACACCTACTACGGTGACAGCCACGTGCTTCAGGGCGTCTCGCTCCGGATGGAGAAGGGCCAGGTCGTCGGCATTCTGGGACGGAACGGCATGGGCAAGACGACGCTGATCCGCTCCATCATCGGCTTCACGCCGCCGCGCCGGGGCCAGGTGCGCTTCAAGGAGCGCGACATCACGGCGTGGCCCTCGAACCGCGCGGTGGCGCTCGGGCTCGGGCTGGTGCCGCAGGGGCGCCGGGTCTTTCCGTCCCTCACGGTGCTGGAGAACCTCGCCGTGGCCGCCAAGGGGAACGGCGGCCCCTGGACGATCGCGCGCGTCATGGACCTCTTTCCGCGCCTGGGCGAGCGGGCGGGGAGTCGTGCGGGCAAGCTGTCCGGAGGCGAGCAGCAAATGCTGGCGATCGCGCGCGCCCTCGTGACCAACCCGGAGCTCTTGTTGATGGACGAGCCCACCGAGGGCCTGGCGCCGTTGCTGGTCCGCGAGGTCGGCCGCGTCATCGAGCGTCTCAAGGCCGAGGGGCTCTCGATCCTCCTCGTGGAGCAGAACCTCCCCCTCGCGCTTCGCGTGGCCGATCGACTCCACATTCTGAGCCGTGGCCAGATCGTGCACTCGTCAAGTCCGGCCGAACTGATGGCGAACGATGGGGTCAAATCCCGCTATCTCGGAGTCGCGTGATGCGCTTCGGTACCTTCTACTTCTTCCAGGCGCCGCCGGCCCATCGGCACACCGACATCATCCACCGGGAGCTCGAGCAGGTCGAGTGGTCGGAGGCGCTCGGCTTCGACGAGGTGTGGTTCACCGAGCACCACTTCATCGATTACGGCCTCTCCGTGGATCCCTCGACGCTCGCGGCCGCCGCCGCCTCGCGCACCCGGCGCGTGCGCATCGGCCTCGCGGCGGCGATCCTGCCGTTCCACCACCCGCTGCGTCTCGCCGAGCAGATGGCGCTCGTGGACATCCTCTCCAACGGGCGCCTCGACGTGGGCGTCGGGCGCGGCAACCGGCCGGCCGAATTCACCGGCTATCGGGTGCCCCAGGAGGAGAGCCGCGAGCGCTTCGACGAGGTGGTCGAGATCATGCGCCGCGCGTGGACCGAGGAACGCTTCAGCTACGCGGGCCGCTTCTACCAGTTTCACGACGTGCGCGTGATCCCCAAGCCCGTCCAGCGGCCGCACCCGCCCCTCTACCAGGTGTGCGTCACCAAGGACGGGATCGAGAACACGGCGCTCCGTGGCTGGCCCATGCTGAACTCGGTCCTCTTCGGCCCGGTGGATCAGCTCCTCGCCAACCGCGACACGTACGTGAACACGCTCAAGAAGTCGGGTACGAGCGACGCCGAGATCGCCGCGCTGCTCGAGCGCTGGGGCGTCTCGCGTCAGATCTACGTGGCCGACACCGACGCGCGGGCGCTCGAAGAGACGAAGGCGGCGGAGCTCTGGTACCAGGAGTCGTTCAGGCGCTTCGTGATTCCCGAGCGCATCGAGGACGCGCACCCGAGCCTCCAGCCCGGCTTCCGCGCCATGGCCGAGCGGCTCGCGCACGTGACGTGGGAGCGGCTCGTCGCCGAGACGCTGGCCTTCGGCTCGCCCGACACCGTCGCCGGCCACATCGAGACGATGCGCCGGATGGGGGTGGGCCACGTGTTGTGCTGGATGAACTTCGGCGGGCTCCCCCAGGACAAGATCCGTCGCTCGATGGAGCTCTTCGCGCGCGAGGTCATGCCGCGGTTCAGATGACGCCGCCGGTGCGCGCCGAGATCGAAACCTACGCGCGCGAGCTCGGCTGGATCCTCGACGCGATCTGCGCCGCGCTCGGCGGCCTCACCGCGGCGCAGCTCAACTGGCGCCCCGCGACGGACGCGGCAAACAGCGCGTACGCCATCGCCAGCCACGTGGTGGGAAGCACCCGCGCGTACGCGCTCGGGTTCGGCTGCGGCCGCCAGGTCGAGCGCGACCGGCCGGCGGAGTTCGCCGCCGCCGGCGCCGATCCCGGGGAGCTCGTCGCCGCGATCCGGCAGCTCGCGCGGGAGGTCGACGCGGCGCTCGCCGCGCTCCCGCCGTCAGAGCTCGACCGGCGCGTCGTGCCGCCGCATGATCTCTGGGGCACGGGGCAGCCTCACACGATCTCCCGCCGCGACGCCCTCGTGGAGAGCATCCGGCACGCCGCGCTCCACCTGGGGGAGCTGCGGCTCACGCGCGACCTGGCCGTCAGCTCCGCCGCATCGCCTCGAGGGCCTTCACCACCACGCTGAGATCCGCGCCGCCGTGTCCCGCCTGAAGCGCGGCCGCGTACAGCCGCTCGGCGACGTCGGTGAGCGGGAGCGGGGCGCCGACGCTCCGGGCGGCGTCCTGAATGAGGTGCAGGTCCTTCATGAAGAGGTCGAGCTTCATCTGGGGCGGGAACTCTCCCCGCGCGACCAGCGGGCCACGGACTTCCAGCATCCGCGACGACGCCGCGCTCCGGCCCAGGACGTCGAGCACGAGCTCGAGGTCGAGGCCGGCCTTCCGAGCCATCAGGAGGGCCTCGGCGGCCGCCGCGCTGTGGAGCGCGACCAAGAGATTGGCCACGAGCTTGAGGACCATCGCCTGGCCGGCGCGGCCGACGAAGACGGCACGCGGCAGGATGGTCTCCAGCACCGGGCGCCAGCGCCCGAAGACGCTCGGGTCGCCGCCGACGAAGACGATTCCCTCGCCCCGTTCGACCATCGCACTCGTCCCGCTGATCGGGCAGTCGAGAAACGCGAGGCCCTTGGCCGTGACCTCGCGCGCCAACCGCTCGGTGAGCGCGGGCGAGATGGTGCTCATCTGGATGATCGTCGCTCCGGCGGCGCCCGACGCCGCCAGGCCGCGCGGACCGAGGACGACGTCTTCGACGGACGTGAGCGACGGCAGGACGACGCACACCGCCGCCGCGGACTCGGCGACGGCCTGCGCGCTCGGCGCCGCACGCCCGCCCAGCGCCACGAGCGCCGTCACCTTGTCGGCCGCGATGTCGTACCCGACGACGTCGTGGCCGCCGGCGCGCAGGCGCGAGGCCACGGCGCCACCGAGCAGCCCGAGCCCGACGATCCCGACCGTGGCCATGGGCCTCGCCGCCTCCTAGGGGGACAGCGCCTTCACGATCTCGTGGTTCCCGAGAGGCCAGCCGAGCGCCGCGGCCACGAGGTGCAGGGCGAATCGGTGCATGTCTTCCCCGTCCATCGAGTCGACGGCGTCCGCCGCGACGATCACGCGGAAGTCGCGGTTGGTCGCCTCGAAGGCGGCGCAGAGGACGCAGGTGGAAGTGTTGATGCCGGCGAGGATCAGCGTGTCGGCGCCGAGCGTCCGCCGCAGCACGAACTCCAGGTCGGTCGCCTGGAACGCGCTGTAGCGCCGCTTGCCGCGGACGACCAGGTCGCGCGGATCGCGGAGCTCGGGGATGATCTCCGTTCCCGGGCTCCCGGCGAGGTTGTGGCGGAGGATCCCCTTTCGCGCCATCGCGGGCTCGTCGTGCACCCGCGCCCAGAAGGGGTTGGACGCGATCTCCGCGGCGTCGCGGTACTCCGTGACGACGTGCACGATCGGGACCCCGCGGGACCGCACCTCGGCGAACAACTCCGCCGCCCGCTCGATCACGGGCCGGCACCGGTGCGCGGGCAGCGGCAGCGTCGCCACGGCCGGATCGAGGTGGCCGCGGTGCATGTCGATGGCGATCAGGGCGGTGGAGCGCGGGTCGAGGCGGATCATGGCCGCGCGAGAGACATAGCACAGGTGCTCCGGCCAATGCTAGCCTAGGACCTCGCATGAGCCAGGACCTCCGGAGCTTCGTCGCCGCGTACGCGCAGGCCCACCCCGACGAAGTCGTTCACGTCGGGGAGCCGGTCTCCGCCGACTACGATGTGATGGCGCTGGTCCTCGAGTACGAGCGGCGGCGCCGGTTCCCGATCTTGATCTTCGAGAAGGTCACCGGCCACGACATCCCGATCGTCACGAACGTCGTCGCGAGCCGCCGCGCGCTGGCGTTCGCCCTCGGCGTCGCCGAGCCGACGCTGGCCGCGGAGTACGCGCGCCGGATCAAGGAGCACGTCAAGCCCGTCGTCGTCCCCGATCCGCCCTTCCGCCGGCGGGCGCGCACGGGTGGCGACGTGGATCTGGGCTCGCTCCCAGTCCCGCGCTACTTCCCGGGCGACGCGGGGCGCTACCTCACCGCGGGCATGCTCGTGGCGCGGGACCCCGAGACGGGGGTCGAGACGGAGGGCTATCACCGCTTCCAGGTCAAGGGGCGCGACCGCATGGGCGTGAGCCTCCACTCCCGGCGGCGGATGTTCGAGTACGCGCGGCGCGCCGAGGCGAAGGGCGAGCCGCTGCCGTGCGCGGTCGTGCTCGGGCTCCACCCGCTCGTCTCGATGGGCTCCCTCGCCTATCCGCCGCCCGACGTCGGCAAATTCGAGGTGGTCGGCGGGCTGCTCGGCGAGCCACTCCGCATCGCGCCGTGCTCGACGATCGACCTCCACGTGCCGGCCACCGCGGAGATCGTCGTCGAGGGGGAGATTCTCCCGGGGACGCGCGAGCCCGAGGGCCCGTTCGGCGAGTTCACGGGGTACTCTGCGCGCCGCTCCACCGAGCACGTCTTCGTGGCGAAGGCGCTCGCCATGCGCGAGCACCCCTGGTTCCAGTCGATCGCCGCGGGGCGCGCCGGCGACCACATCACGACGCTCGGCCTCGTCCGCGAGGCCGAGATCATGAACGCGCTCTCGCGCGCGATCCCGAACGTGCGCGGCGTCCACGTGCCGCTGTCCGGCGCCTCGGCGTTCTCCGCGTACGTCTCGATCGCGCAGAGCCGCCCCGGCGAGGCCAAGCACGTGATCCCGATCGTGCTGGGCGTGGACCACTACGTGAAGCTCGTGATCGTCGTCGACGAGGATATCGACGTGTTCGACGAATCGGACGTGCTCTGGGCCGTCGCGACCCGCATGCAGGCCGATCGCGACCTCCTCGTGATCTCCGGGAGCCTCGGCGCGCTCCTCGACCCGAGCGCCGACGAGCGCGGCGTCACCGCCAAGCTCGGCATCGACGCCACGCGGCCCTTCGGCGCACCGTTCGCCGAGAAGCTCGTGGCGGCGCCCGACCGCGTGGCCTGGGCCCGCGCCCTCGTGGACCGGCTGGGCCGTCAGGAGGGCCACGCATGAAGCGCTACATCGACCTCTCGGTCATCGTGAACGACGCGACGCTCAGCCCGCCGTCCACCAGCATGCGGCTCGAGATCACGCCGCACCGCCGCGGCCCCGGCTTCTGGCAGGTCTCGAGCGTGCGGCAGAGCCTGCACACCGGCGCGCACATCGACTCGCCGCTCCACGTGTTCAAGGACGGCATCACGACGGCGGAGATCTCGCTCGACCAGGTGATGGGCGAGGCGATCGTGGTCGACCTCGCGTTCGTCCCCCCGAACCACGGGATCACGATCGACGACCTGCGGCGCGGCGGCGCCGACGACGTGAAGCCGGGCGACATCGTCCTGCTCCGCACCGACTGGACCGACACAATGTACGGACGGTGGCCCGACTACTTCACCCAGTCGCCGTGGTTTCCGCCCGAGTCGGCCGAGTGGCTCCTCGCCAAGGGTGCGAAGAGCATCGGCTTCGACTTCTTCGAGGAGTACTGCGCGCGCCTCCCCGACTTCACCTCCGAGGATTTCCCGATGCACCGCGTGATCCTGGGCGCGGGCGTCGTCATCATGGAGGGCCTGACGAACCTGGGCGCGCTCCCGCGGCGGCGGGTCGAGTTCGCGGCGCCGTTCTACAAGATCGCGGGCACGGAGGGCGCGCCGGCTCGATTCTTCGCTGTAGTATCATGACGGAACAATGGATCTTCTCGACGCGAAGAGCCGGATCGCGGAGGCGCTCGTCGAATCCATCTTTCGCCGTGCGCGCTACCAGGTGCGCCCGTATCGTCAGGACGCGCTCCCGCTCCGCTTCGGTCGCGAGGACTTCTCGCCCGATTTCCAAGTGTCGCCGGGGCCGGGCGGCGCCGCCAACGGTGAGTTCCTCGTCGAGGTGAAATACCGGCCGTCGGTCGAGCAGTTCGTGTCCGTCGAGAACCAGCGGGGCGAGCGCTCGGCGTTCTTCATGGCGCGGCGCCACTGGCCCACCCTCTACTTCGTCCTCGTCACCGAGCGTCCCGGGGCGGGCCGCTCGTGCTTCCAGGCGCTCTCCCTCGCGGCCCTCCGCCAGGGCGAGCCCATCCGCACGGTGGACATCACCGACCTCAAGGAGCTTCGGATCTTCCGTCACAACATCGAGGACCACGAGCAGCTGATCCGGCGCATCTTCGCGCTCCTCTCCGGCGCAGCGACGCCGTAGCGACGGCGCCGACGGCGCCTAGGCAGAGGGCGACAGCGCGGCCCGCAGGACTTCGGCCGGGTGCAGCGCGCGGCGTCCGGCGAGATGCTCGATCTGCTGGCGGCACGAGATCCCAGGCGCCACGATCACGGTGTCAGCATGCGCGGCCTTGACGGCGGGCGCCAGCCGCCGGCCGCCGAGCGCGACGGAGATGTCGTAGTGCTCGCGCTCGAAGCCGAACGAGCCCGCCATCCCGCAGCACCCGGAGTCGACCTCTTCCACGCGGAAGCCCGCCCACCCGAGCGCCGCGACCGTCGGGCCCGTGCCGACGAGCGCCTTCTGATGGCAGTGGCCGTGCAGGAGCACCCGCCGACCGCCGCCGGCGAAGCGGAGCTCGAGGCCGCGTCCGCGCTCGCGCGCGAGGAACTCTTCGAGCAAGAAGGCGTGTCGCGCCACGATCCGCGCGTCGTCGGTACGGAGGAGGTCCACCGACTCGTCGCGCAGCGTGAGGAGGCACGAGGGCTCGAGCCCCACGATGGGGACCGACCGCCGCGCGTAGGGAGCGAGCCGGCCCACGTTCCACGCCGCGTGATCGCGCGCCTCGGCGAGCAGACCCTTCGAGATGAGCGGGCGGCCGCAGCATTTCTTGTCCACGAGCGTCACGCGATACCCCGCCGCTTCGAGCAGCTCGACCGCCGCGCGGCCGATCTCGGGCGTGTTGTAGGTGACGAACGTGTCGTGGAAGAGGACAACCTCACCGCGCGGGGCCGCGGCCGGCGGCGCGTGGCGCCCGAACCACTCGGTGAACGTCTCCGCGGCAAGCTTCGGCAGCGGCCGGCGTCGGTCGATCCCGGCGACCCGCTCGAGGAGCCAGCGGCCGAGCGTGAGGCCCGACACCCAGTTGACGAGGGCCGGCAGCCGCGCGCCCAGCCGGTTCAGCCGCTCGATCCGCCCGAAGAGGCGGTTCCGCAGCGGAACTCCGTTCGCCGCGTAGTAGTGATGCAGGAACTCGTACTTGAGCTTCGCCATGTCCACGTTCGCGGGGCATTCGGCCTTGCATCCCTTGCACTCGAGGCAGAGGTCCATCACCTCGAAGAGCCGCGTCCCCGTGAACTCCGACGGTGCGAGCCGGCCCGAGAGCACGGCCCGGAGCGCGTTGGCGCGCCCACGCGTCGAGTGCTCCTCGTCCTTCGTCGCCATGTACGAGGGACACATGGTGCCCTCGAGCGTCTTGCGGCACACGCCGACACCGTTGCACAGCTCCACGGCCGCGGCGAAGCCGCCCTGGGCGGAGAAATCGAGGAGCGTGCTCGGCTCCCAGGTCGTGTAGCCGACGCCGTAGCGGAGATTCTCGAGGAGACCGGGCGCGTCGACGATGTTGCCCGGGTTCATGCGGTTCTCGGGGTCGAACGCGCGCTTCAGCTCGCGGAACGCCCCCATGAGCCGCCGCCCGTACATCCGCTCGAGGAACGGACTCCGCGCCCGGCCGTCGCCGTGCTCGCTCGAGATCGTGCCGCCGAAGTCGAGCACGAGGCCCGTGATCTCGTCGGCGATCGCGCGCACCTGCTCGAGCCCGCGCGGGGTCTTGAGGTCGATCACGGGGCGGATGTGCAGGCACCCGACCGAGCAGTGACCGTAGTAGGCGCCGATGGCGTCGTGCTTGGCGAAGATCTCGCGGAAGCGCGGCACGAACTCCGCCAGGTGTTCGGGGGCCACCGCGGTGTCCTCGACGAAGGCGATGGGCTTCTTGTCGCCCTTCATCCCGAGCAGGAGCCCCAGCCCGGCCTTGCGGAGCTTCCAGATCGACTGCTGCTCGGCGGGATCGAAGGCGAGCGTCGCCGCATAGCCGAAGCGCTCGCGCGCGCGCCGCGCCTCGAGCTCGGCGACCTTCGCGCGAACCTCGTCGTCGCTGGCCCCGGCGTACTCGACGATGAGGATCGCGGCGGGATCGCCCTGGACGAAGCCCATGCGCTGGGACTGCTCGATGTTGTCGCGTGCGAGGTCGAGGATCATCTTGTCGGTCAGCTCGACCGCGTACGGGCCCGTCTCGAGGATGGACTGCGAGGACTCCAGCGCCTCCTGGAGGGCGCGGTAGTGGATGACGCCGAGCGCGGTCTTCGCGGGCCGCCGCACCAGGCGCACTTTGGCTTCGACGATCGTCAGCAGCGTGCCTTCGGACCCGACCACCAGGCGCGCCATGTTGAGGCCCCGCGCGGCGCCGTCGCCCGCGACGGAGCCCGGCTTGATCCCGACGCCCACGAGCTCGTTCAGGTTGTAGCCGGCCACGCGGCGCCAGTGGTGGGGATAGCGCGCGCGAATCTCGTCGGCGTACGCGTCACGGATCCGCGCCACCTCGCGGTAGATCGCTCCCTCGAGGCCCGCGCGTCGGCCTCGGCGCAGGGCCTCCTCGGGAGTGACGTCGCCGAAGACGACGCGCGTCCCGTCGGCCAGAAGCGCCGTGATCTCGAGGACGTGGTCGACCGTCAGCCCGTAAGCGATCGAGTGCGAGCCGCCCGAGTTGTTGCCGAGCATCCCGCCGAGCGTCGCGCGGTTCGACGTCGACGTGTCCGGACCGAACAATAGTCCCAGCGGCCGCACGTGGTGATTCAGCTCGTCCTGGACGAGCCCCGGCTGCACCCGCGCCCACTGCTCCTCGGTGTTCACCTCGAGCACCCGGTTCATCCATCGGGAGAAATCGAGGACGAGGGCGCGGCCGACGGTCTGGCCGGTGAGCGAGGTCCCTCCGCCGCGCGGGAGGAGGGCCACGCGCTGCGTCCGCGCGACCTCGACGGCCGCCTGGACATCGTCTCCATCGCATGGGATGACGACGCCGATCGGCTCCACCTGGTACATGGACGCGTCGGTGGAGTAGAGAAGACGCGAGGCCGGATCGAAGCGAACGTCCCCGGCGATGACCTTGCGAAGTTCGTGCTCGAAGTCGCTCATCCTGCTTCTGCTTCTGCTCGGCTCCGCCGTGCCGCTCGGCGCCGCGCCCGCGGCGCCCGGCTTCACGGTGCGCCTCCTCGGCAGCCAGCGCGCATTCGACTCGCGCGAGTTGATCGGCAAGAAGGTCCTCGTCGTGCGCTTCCAGGCGTCGTGGTGCAAGCCGTGCGCGAAGGAGTCGGCGGCGCTGACGCGCCTCGCGGAGCGCTACCGCGCGCGCGGCGTCGAGGTCCTGGCGCTCCACGTCCAGGACACCGCCACGGACGTGCAGCGCTTCGTCCGCGAGCAGAAGGTCGCCTACCCCGTCGCGCTCGACCCGCGGCTCACGGTCGCGAACCGCTTCGGCTTCAAGGGAACGCCCTACACCGTCGTCGTGGACCTCAGGGGCGAGGTGGTCGCGCAGATCCACGGCGAGTCCGTGGTGCGACGCCTGCCGCGCCTCCTCGACGGCCTCGTGGCGAACCCGCCCCAGGACGGGATCGCGCGGGCGAAGCCCGCGCTCGAACGGCGGTGACGCGGAGGCGTCTCTAGGGCCGAGGGTCCGTGCGGTCCATCTCGTAGATCGCGAGCGCCGCGGCGCCGCGCATGCTCGTTCGCTTGTCGCCCGGCACGATCGTCACCCGTGTCAGGGCGAGCGCCCGGTGGAACGCGTACTCGCCGGCCCGCTTGAGGATCTGCGCCTCGAGGGGCACGAGCGACTCCGCGACGCCGCCGGTGATCACCACGACGTCCGGGTTCAGGCCGTTCACGACGGTGCCGAGCATCGCGCCGAGGGCGCGGCACGCCTCGTCGACGACGGCCGAGGCCGCGGGGTCGCCCTCCCGCGCCGCGCGAAAGACGAGCGGTGCCGTGATCGCGAGCGGGTCGCCGCCGGCCGCCGCGAGCAGGGGCGCGCCCGCGAGGCCGGCGAGGCGCGCGCGCGCCGCCTCGGCGATGCCCCGGCCGCTCGCGTAGAGGGCGAGACAGCCGCGGCCGCCGCACCAGCACGGCGGCCCGTCGAACTTCACGGGCGTGTGGCCCAGCTCACCGCCGAACCCCGCCGCGCCGCGCACGGGCCGGCCCTCGAGCACGATCCCGGCCCCGAAGCCGGTGCCGGGCGCCAGCACGACCAGCGAGCAGGCGCCCCGGCCGGCGCCGAACATCCACTCGCCGAGTGCCTGCGCGTTGACGTCGTTGTCCACGAATACCGGCAGCCCGAACCGCGCGGTGAGCTCGGCGGCGAGCGCGCGGCCGGCGAGCTCCGGCACGTGCGGCACGTCCTCGCCGATGCGCCCACGACGCGTGTCCACCGGCCCCGGCACGCCGACGCCGATGGCCGCGATCGCGCGGCTCCGGCCTTCGGCCTCTCGCCGAACGGCCGCGATCAGCTCGACGATCGTTTCCAGCGCGCGCCCCGTGCCGTCGCGGTGCGTCGGCACGCGCTGCGCGACGAGCACCTCGCCCGCCCGGGTGACGACGCCGACAGACGTCGTCGTCCCGCCGACGTCCACGCCGAGCAGGACTTCCCTCTCCGTCACCCGTCGTGCTCGGACGTGACGCGCGCGTGCGCGCATCGGGTCAGACCTCGCCGAAGTGGCAGAGGCCGATGCCGAGGCTCGCGGCCGCGGCGCGCGCCGCCGGCGTGCCGAGGCCCACGAGCTCGGTCTCGCGCTGGCGTGCGTACCGGCTGAATGCGAGCGCGTCGTCGAACACCCCGGGGTGCGTCATGAACTCCGAGACGCCCGGCGGTAGCTCACGCAGCCGGACCAGGGTCGTCCCGAGGGCCCAGTAGGCGCCGGGGCCCGACTCGCCGAAGAAGTGGTCGGGCGTCCTGAGGCCGGCCGAGCGCGCGCGGGCCCGCGCGCCCGCGTTCTGGCTCCGCACCGGAACGCCGAGCCGCTTCGCCGCGGCGAGCACGACGGCCGTCACCGGCTCGTGGAGGCCCACGTGGTGATGGGTGTCCAGGTGCGTCGGGGCGCGCTTCACGAGCGTCGTGAACTTCTCGATCTGCGCCGCCACCTCGCGCTCGACGTCCGTCACGCTGGCGCGCGCCGCCGCCCGGCGGGCGTCGCGGATGAAGCGTCCCGACGAATCCACGAGCGACCGCGCGGGGGTGAGCGGACGGCCGAGGGTCAGGTTGACGTGGAGGCCGATCCCGAGCGCCGAGTCGCGCGCCGCGACGAGCGACGCGCGATCCACGTCGGCCGTGACGAGCACCGTCGTGCTCGTGACGATGCCGTGGCGATGCGCGGCGAGGATGCCGGCCGACACGCCTGGCGTGAGCCCAAAGTCGTCGGCGTTCACGATCAGGCGTCGCGTCATGGGAGCGGAGTCAGCGGGCCTGGCGCGAGGAGGCGCGCGTGCCCTCGATGACGAAGCGCTCGACCGTCGTCGGCGCGCCTGCCGCCACCGTCGCCTCGGCGTCGAGGGCGCGGATGTGGTCGAGGCGCTCGTAGCCGATCCGCGGGAACGCCTGCGTCTCGCTCGCGACGATGGACGGCGTGAGCCCCGCCGCCTCGAGCTTGGCGAACGCGGTCTTCCGGCCGAGAAAGGCGAAGATGGTGAACACGAGCCGACCGCCGTCCACCAGGTGGCCCGGCGCGCCCCGGATCACGCGGTCGAGGATCTCCCAGCCGTCCACGCCGCCGTTGTCGGCCGCCGCAGTAGGATCGGTCCGCGCGCGCCCGGGCGGTGTGGGCATCTGCGGCGGGTTCGTGCAGATCAGATCGAACCGGTCGCCGGCGACGGGCACGTAGCAGTCGCCGAGCCGCGCGTCCACGGTGACGCCGTTCAGCGCGGCGTTCACCCGGATGAGGTCGACGGCCTCGGGAACGACGTCGGTCGCCACGACCGCGGCGCCGGCCCTGGCCATGAGGACCGCCGCCAGCCCGAGCCCACCGCCGATCTCGAGCACCCGCTCGCCGGGACGCGCGGCGAGGTGCCGGCAGAAAAAGAGCGACCCTGCCTTGGGTGGTTGGACCCCACCCGCCACGCGGAACACGGCGCCGCGCCAGGCGAAGAGCAGGACGCCTGCGTCGCTACTTGCCAAGGACCTTGCGGAAGTAGAGGCGGAGGGCTTCCTTGAGCTGGGCGCGGGCGCCGGCCGAGGTCTTCGCGTCCTCGAGCTGCTCGAGGTCGAGCTGGAGCGGGACGCCCTCCTTCTTCACGCCGTCGAGCTCCGCCGTCAGCCCGCACCGCTCGTCGGACTCGGTAAAGACGAGCTTCGCCCGCTTGAACGCGCCGTCGTCTTTCCCGAGCTGCTGCACCGTCTCGACGATGACGCGCTTGATCTCTTCGGCCTCCGCCGGCGGAACCGTGGAGAACGCCGCCGTCAGGCTAACCTCCGCCATCGGTCCACACCTTCAGGATGTCCGCGTGCGCCTTGGCCGCGTTCGCGCGAATGGCGAAGCTGATCGCCTCGCGCACCTCGTCCTCGCTGGCCCCCGATGCCCTGGCACCTGCCAGGTCGCGCTTTGCTCAGTGGGTGTTGCCGACCGCGAGGTTCGCCGCGAGGTAGCAGAGGTACGCGGTCTTCGGGTCGAGCGCCCCCTTCTTGTACTTCCAGCTCGCGATGACTTTCTCTTCGAGCACTGCCATCGTCATTCCCCCTGGTCCGTGATGACTAGTGTCCCGCGGCCGCCGCCGGCCGCAGGTGGTCGAGGCCCGCCTCGAGCCCCTTCTTCCCGACTCTGATCCCGATGGGCTTGGCGAAGTTCAGCGTGGCGTAGGTCTCTTCCCGCGGGGCGACCGTGTGCCCGAGCCGTCCGAGCTCGGCGAGGGCGCCCTCGCCCACCCGCACGTCCACGAGCAGCTCTCCCCCCTCGGTGTGCAGGCGCGGCGCCTCGATCGCGGCCTGGAGCGAGCCGCGCTCGTGCTCGAGGGTCGCGATCACCTGCGGGATCGCCGAGACGATCCGGCGGCCGCCGGGCGCGCCGAGCGTGAGGTACGGCTCGCCCTTCCGGAAGGCGAGCACGGGCACCATGTTGACCAACGCGCGCTTGCCGGGGGCGATCGAGTTCGGCTTGTCGGGCTCCGGGTCGAACCAGATCATGCCGTTGTTGAGCAGGATGCCGGTCGACCCGACGACCACGCGCGAGCCGAAGAGCGACACGGCCGTGTGGGTCAGTGAGACCATGTTGCGGTCCCGGTCGACGACGCCGATGTGCGTCGTGCATTCGTCCCCGCGTCCGCCGCGCGTCGGCCGCGACGCAGAGGGGCGGGAGGGTTCCGAGCGAGTGGGGTTCCGAGCGGAGGAACCCTCCCGCCCCCCTGCGTCCCGAGTCGTGGGCCGGCGGAGGTCGGCGGCGATCGTCTGCGCGTACGCTTTCGACGCCAATTGGTCCCACGGTGCTTTGACGACCGCCGGATCGCCCAGGTACGTGAAGCGGTCGCGAAAGGCTCGCCGGATCGCTTCGGCTCGCAGATGGAGGCCCCGCGTCGTCTGCCAGCCGACGGCGGCCGGGGGAAAGGCATCGAGGATGTTCAGGATCTCGAGCGCGGTGATCCCTCCCGTCGCGCCGGGCGGCAGGGCGAGATCCAGGTCACGGTAACGTCCGGCGAGCGGCGGGCTCACGCGCGCCTCGTACGCCGCGAGGTCCTCCTTCGTCAGGAGGCCGCCGCCCGCGATCATCTCGTCGTGGATCGCCTGGGCGATGGCGCCACGGTAGAAGGCCGCCGGCCCGTCGCGCGCGATCACGGCAAGGGTCTCCGCCAGGTCCGGGTACCTCACGCGCTCGCCCGGCTCGAGCGAGGGGGGACGGTGGATCGCGCGGCCGTTCCGGAGATACGTGCGCGCCGTCTCGGGAAACGCGCCAAGCTCCTCGATGTAACGCGCGGTGGTCAGCGCCTGGTACCAATCGGGGACGAAGCCCTCGCGCGCCAGCGTGATCGCCGGCTCGAGCGCGTCGGCCCACGCCATCGTCCCGTAGCGCTCGAGCGCCAGGGCGAGGCCGGCGACCGACCCGGGCACGGCGACCGACCGGTGGCCGTACTCGTTCGCCGCGTTCTCCACGCGCGGCCACGCGAAGAGCCCGTTCGAGATCCCGTCGGTCAGCCGGAACATGGACGCGTGCGCGCGCGCCGGCGCCTGGCCGTTGAAGTCGATCGCCACGGTCTCGCCGCGCTTGGCGCGATGCACGAGCATCGTCCCCGAGCCGCCGATCGTGGACATGAAGGGCTCGACGACGGTCATGGCGAACGCGGTCGCCACGGCCGCGTCCACGGCGTTGCCGCCGGCCTCGAGGATCCCTCCACCCACGCGCGCGCCGAGCGGATGCTCGGCGACGACCAGGCCCCGCCGGGCGAGGGGCGTCTGCTTTGTCACGGCGAGCCGGGACTCGATCATGGCGCTCGGAGGACTCCGTCAGTTGCGTTCGACGTATTGCGTGATGTCGACGATGCGCGGCCCGTCGAAGTAAAGCCGCCAGCCGAGGGCATAGACCCACGCTTCGGTCACGCCGCCGGCCTTGATCGCCGGCCAGTACGCCCGCGCGAGCTTCTCGATCTCGGCGACGTCGGTCACCGCGCCCAGCGGCGGTCCGAGCAGGAGCACGGCCTGCTCCTTCGACATCCCCACCCCCACCTGGCGGAGAAAGCTGAAGTTCGACACCTCGGGCGAGTTCGAGACCTCCGGGTGCTGACTGAGGTATCGGGAGATCCGCAGGTCCATCTGACTCTCCCACTGGCTCCGCTCGTCGAAGGTCGGCATCCGTCCGGTCCGGGCCGCGACGCTCGCGACCCACATCTCCAGCGCGGTGGGGCCCTGGAGCGTCCGTTGCTCCCGGGGTGCACCCGCGCACGCCGCGAGCGCGGCCAGGAGCGCGACGAACAGGAGCGCCCGGACACCCACGCCTCGGATCATATCAGGGCCGACTCGAGCACGATCCCGCGATCGATGACGCGCGCCGCCTGGGCGAGGAGCCGGGCCGTCTCGGGCGGGACTTCCGGGCTTTCGGCGAGCTGGCGCAGGAGATCGATGAGCCGGCGCATCGCGCGGATCAGGTCACCCTCGTGGCCGCCGAACGACTCTTCGACGATCGCGCCCCAGTCGTCCTCGCCGCTGGCCCACCGGTAGACGGCCGGCATGAACCCCGCATGCACCGCCAGAGGCATCCGCAGCTGTCGCGCGCGCTGGGCCTCGTGGATCGTGCTCGCGAGGCTCGCGAGCTGGTCGAGCTTGCGCCGGAGCCGCGGCCGCTTCCGGAGAAAGTCCCGCGCGATGGTCGCTTCGCCCGAGCGCGCCTCTTCGATCAGCGCCGAGCACACCGCCGCCGCCTCGGCGAGGTTGAGGTCGGCGAAGATGGAGCGAAAGACACTCTCGGCGACGAGGAGCTCGTTGTCGTGCCTGAGGGCGGCGATCAGCCGCCCTCGCGGCTCGAGCCGCCGGTCGCGCACGGCGCCGAATTGCTCGAGCACCTCCACCACACGGAGGAATTCGTGCCAGTAGGCGCCCCGGAACGCTTCGAGCGCGCGCCGCCGCACGCCGAGGCGCTCCGTGAGTGTCTCGAGGTCCCGCCACTCGCGATCGCACCGCGGCGCGGCCCCCCAGGGGCAGCGGTGGCACTCGATCGAGGAGAGCACGGCCTCGGGCCCCTGCGCGCGCTCGCGCTCCACGAGCTCCGGGACGGACAGCCGCCCGAGCTCGGCGGCGAGATGGCGCAGCCCGCGACCGTCGCGGCCCCGCCCCTGCGAGGTCCGATCGAGGTCGCGCGGGACGCCGAGCGGCGGCGTGGCCCAGAAGATCCGCTTGACGACCCCGCTCTTCACGCGCACGACCGCGCCGTGGGGCAAGAGCGCGTCGATGAGCACCCGGTGGCCGCGGATCGAGTGGATGCCGAGGATCAGCGCCAGCTCTGGCCCACCCTTGCGCCGGACGAGCGCCAGCCGGCCCGCCTCGGCTTCCGCGACGGTGCGTTCGCCCCGGCGCCCGCCGCGGCCGAGCGCGCGGCGTCGCGCCTCCGCCTCCGCGCGCGCGCGCCGGTAGCGCCCGATGCGCTGGAAGTCGCCGCACGGCGCCGCGTAGCGCTTGACCTCCGCGAGCGCCGCCTCGAGGGTCTGGACCTCGGCCTCCATCTCACGGATGCGCCTGAGGTTCTGGTACTGGCCGAACGACGACTCGATCCGCCGCCTGAGGGCCTCGGGCGGCGCGCCGGTGCCGAGGAGCAGCGCGGCGGAGCCGTAGCCGAGCTTGAACTGGCTCTCGATCGGCTCGGGCGAGCCGTCCACGACGCGCAAGAGATCCTCCACGCCGTCGCGCGCGTCGAGGGCGATGACGCACCGGCCCTCGGGGTCGATCCCGCGCCGGCCGGCGCGCCCCGCCATCTGCGTCAGCTCGTTGTGCGAGAGCGAGCGGAACCCGTGGTCCGTGCGCTTGGTGAGCCCCTGGAGCACGACGCTGCGCGCGGGCATGTGGATGCCGAGCGACATCGTCTCCGTCGCAAAGACCACTCGACAGAGGCCGCGCTCGAAGAGCTGCTCGATGAGCCGCTTGAGGCTCGGCAAGATCCCGGCGTGGTGGAGACCGACGCCGAGCCGGAGCGCCTGGAAGATCGTCTGGTTCAGGGTGGACTCGGCGACGGTCGGGCTCTCCTGGATGAGCGCGTTGATCGCGTGGTCCACGTCGTCCTGCTGCGCTACGGTGAGGAGGCCGCGGCCCTCCGCGAGGATGTCGTCGAGCGCGCGCTCGCAGCCGGCGCGGCTGAAGATGAAGTAGATCGCGGGAAGCCAGCCGCGCGTCTCGAGCTCGGGGATCAGGACGCCGGGGTCCACCACCCGGCGCGTGTACCAGCGGCCGCGGTCGTCGGGCCCACGCGACTCGTCGCCGACCAGCCGGGCGCGTCCGGCCCGTACCTCGGTGATCTCGTGGATCTCACCGGCGAGGTCCGCGACGGCGTACGAGAGCGGCACGGGACGGTGCGGGTGGAAGATCGGGACGATCGGCCGGTGCACGATCGAGATCCAGTCGGCGATCTCCTTCACATTCGCCACGGTCGCCGAGAGGCCGACGAGGAGGACGTCCGTCGGCGCGTTGACGATGATCTCCTCCCACACGGTGCCGCGCCCCTCGTCGCCCATGTAGTGGCACTCGTCGAGCACGATGAACCCGAGGTCGTCGAGCCCCGAGCCGTAGAGCGCGTTTCGCAGTATTTCGGTCGTCATGACGAGCACCCGGCCGTGCGCGTTCACCTTCACGTCGCCCGTGAGAATGCCGACCGTCTCGGCCCCGAAGGCCCGGGTGAAGTCGTTGAACTTCTGGTTCGAGAGCGCCTTGAGCGGCGTCGTGTACGCGATGCGCTTGCCCGTCGCGAGCGCCGTGTGGATGGCGAACTCGGCGATGAGGGTCTTCCCTGCCCCGGTCGGCGCCGACACGATGACGGACTGCCCCGCTTCGATCGCGCGGATCGCTTCGAGCTGGAAGTCGTCGAGCGGGAACGAGTATCGGGCACGAAACTGCTCGAGCAGCTCCATCACTCGACACAGTAACACGAGTGGTCGGCTGCCCCCGCGCTGCGGCTCGTCCCCGTGTCCGTGACGTGCTGCGGCGACGGCCTGGCCTGCCTTGACACCGCCGGCGGCGGGCGCCTACGCTGGCCGAGAGAAAGGGTTGGGCGCGCCATGCTGAAGCGTCTCTCGCCGGCCGCCGTCGAGGCATACCACGGTGACGGCTTCTACTTTCCCGTCCGGGTGCTGTCGGCCGACGAGGCCCGCGGGTACCGGCGGAGCCTCGAGGCCGTCGAGGCCGCGCAGGGTGGGCCGCTGCGCGGCGAGCTCCGCCACAAGGGCCACCTGGTCTTCACCTGGCTCGACGCGCTGGTACGACACCCGGTCATCCTGGATGCCGTCGAGGACGTCCTCGGGCCAAACATCCTTTGCTGGAGCTCGAGCTTCTTTCTCAAGGAGGCCCGCGACCCCGCCTACGTCTCCTGGCACCAGGACGCGACCTACTGGGGGCTCAGCGAGCCCGACGTGATGACCGCCTGGGTGGCCTTCACCGACGCCACCGTCGAGAACGGGGCCATGCGGATGGTCCCGGGGACGCATCGCGAGCAAGTGGTCCACCGTGACACGTTCGCCACCCACAACCTCCTCACCCGCGGCCAGGAGGTCGCCAAGGTGGTGGACGAGGCCCGGGCCGTGGATATCGTGCTCATGGCGGGCGAGATGTCGCTCCACCACGTGCTCATGTTCCACAGCTCGCCGCCCAACCGGTCCCACGACCGCCGCATCGGCTTCGCCATCCGCTACCTCCCGACCCGCGTGCGCCAAGTGGCCGGGTCGGGCGACAGCGCGCTGCTCGTCCGAGGGATCGACACGTATCGTCACTTCGAGGCCGAGGTGCCGCCTGCCCGCGACCTGGAGCCGGAGGCGCTCGCACGGCACGCCGCCATCATGAAGCGCCAGGCGGAGATCCTCTACCGCGGCACCAGCGTGGAGCCGTTCCGCTGATGGCGCCGGGCGCGCCAGCGCCGTCACGCTGGCCGTCTGATCAGCGCCGCCGGCCCCGCCGCGCCCGGGCCCAGCGCCCGAGGAGCCAGCCGCTCACGCCCAAGAGCACGATGCCGATGAGGACCTTCACCCATCCGAGCCCTCCGCCGTAGGCGAGCGAGGCCAGCACGAGGACGGCGACGATCGCCAAGAGGATTGCGCCGTAGAGGTGTTGGAACGGTGTGCCTTCGGCGCTCTCCGGCATCGTTTTCGCGCCCTCCTACCAGAGGATGAAGAAGAGGACGAAGCACACCACGACGATGTAGCCCCAGGCCAGGCGTTCGGGCCGCTGATACCAGGGCAGCCCTCTGGCCGGGACGGGGAACGGGTACTTGGGCATCGAGGGCGCCTCTCGCAGCGTCTTCTGCAGCCAGGTCCCTTCCAGTACCTTGAGCCGGCGGGCGATGCTCTCCTTGAGCTGCCCGTGTGGCATCTCGCGGCTGGCGAAGAGCAGCCCTTCCAGCTCCTGGTCTCGCACCGGCCCCCGCACCCGGTCGATGATCGACGAGGCCGCCACCATGGTCACCGCCGGCAGCACGATGTTCCACACGTACGCCCACCAGGGGCTCACGTACCAGGCCGGCCACCCCCACTTGCCGAAGTCGGCCAGGATGGCCGAGAGCCCGTAGACGAGCCCGACCACCAGGCCGATGATCCCGGTGGCCCGGTGCACACGGGTGAACACGCCCATCAGCATCACGGTCATCAGCGGCACCGAAATGGCCCCGGCCAGCCGGATGTAGAAGGCGAACATCCCGGATGTCAGGAACGGCACGTAGACGAAGCCCAGCGCGATGATGACCGGGACCGAGATCCGGCCCACCAGCGCGTAGTGGGCGTCGGCGGCGCGCTGGACGAAGAAGCGGGAGTAGATGTCGCGGACGAAGAGGCTGGAGAGTCCGATGCCGATGGAATCGAAGGTCGAGTACGCGGCGGCCACCAGCCCGGCCACCACGATGCCCACCAGGCCGGCGGGCAGGTACTTTTTGATCATCAGCGGGTAGGCCTGGTCGATGATATTGAGGGCCGGGAAGTCGACCCTGGCCAGCGGGCCCATGGTGATGTTGAACCAGAGGGTGATGGCCGTGACCACGCTCGCCACCACCGCCGCCATCTTGTAATCCCATTCCGAGCGGGCGCCGAGGAAGCGGATGGCCTCATACTGATTGATGACTGCGTACGCGATCAGCGCGACCACCATGCCGAAGACGACCACCGTCGGGGGGACGCCGCCTGGGGAGTAGCCGCCGACGTGGAGCAGTTGGGCGGGCAGCTTGGGGTCGAGGGCCTGGAGCTTCGCCGAGAGCCCGCTCCAGCCGCCCACGCTCCACCAAACCGCGATGCCCAGCACGAACGAGCCCACGACCATGGGCACGGCCTGCAGCACGTCGGTGACGACGTCCGAGCGGAGGCCGCCGGTCCAGATATAGAGGACGGCAGTGACGGCCACGCCCACGACCACGGCCCACGCCCACCCGGGCGGTATCCCGGCCACCACGCTGAGCACCAGGAACACCGAGAAGTAAATGTTGCCCAGGACGTTGGTGCGGGACTGGAGGTTGATGAAGACGGCCAGGACGCGGGTGGCCGGCCCGAAGCGGAACTCCAGCCACTCGGCGTTGGTGTACATGCCCGTCCGGTACATCGCCTGCATCACGAAGAAGCTCAGCACGAACCAGCCCACGGCCAGCCCCAGCCACCAGAAAGCCAGCTGGGAGATCCCGAACCGGTAGGCGCCGCCAGCCACGGCGACGTAGTCGCCGGTGTCGACCGCGGTGCCGAACGCGGAGAGCCCGATCGCCCACCAGGGCAGGGTCTTGGCGGCCAGGAAGTAATCGAACGTCTGATCCTTGCTTCGGATCATGACAATGCCGTAGATGACGATGCCGAGGTTGATGACGACGACCAGCAGCCAGTCCAGGGCGGTCATGGCGGTCCCTCCCGTCGCTTGGGGGCGAAGTGCCTAGAGCATATACTCGTCGGGACGCGCCATGATTGTCTTCCACGTCGCCATCACGGCCGCCCAGGATTACGCGACCCGGCGCGAGGCCTACCGGCGGAGCCACATCGAGCGGCTCCAGGGGCTTCGCGCCGCGTCGATCCTGATCGGCGGCGGGCCCGCCCCGGACGGCACGACCGCCGACATCTTCTATCGCTTGCAACAGCCGCATCAGCTCAAGAACGCGATCGAGGAGGATCCTTACTGGACGGGCGGCGTCTGGACGCGCTACGAGCCCCGGAGTTTCGCCCAGTTCGTCGAGCCCTGGGAGATGATCCCCGTCGTCCTCGACGGCTCGCGCAGGGCCACCATCGTCGAGGGCCCCGCGGCCGACCACGACATGGCCCAGTTCGCGCTCATCGAGATGCGTGGCGGCGGGCGCCTGGCGTTTGGTGGCTTCTTCGAGGGCGGCCAGACGCTCGCGCTCGTGAAGTCGGCCGACCCCGCGGAGGCGCTCCGCTGGTTCGCGGAAACCGGGTTCTGGAAGCCGGGCGCCCTCACCACACGCCCGTTCCTACACGTGCTGTAGCCGATGAGCCTGCGGCGCCCCGTCGTCGGCCTGATCACGATCGGCCAGTCGCCACGCGTGGACGTCGTCCCCGACATGGCGAAGGTCATCGGCCCGGGCGTCGAGATTCGCGAGGCCGGAGCGCTCGACGGGCTCGACCGAGCCCAGATCGACGCTCTCGCCCCAGGCGCGGGCGACGAGATCCTCGTGACGCGCCTCTGCGACGGCTCACCCGTGTTCGTCGCCAAGCGCCACGTCACGGCGCGCGTGCAGGCGAAGGTCACCGAGCTCGAGCGCGGCGGGGCGACGCTGACGGCGCTCCTCTGCACGGGCGCCTTCTCTCGCCTCGCGGCGTCGCGGCCGCTCATCGAGCCGCAGCCAGTGCTGCTCGGCGTGCTGCGCGGGATGAGCTGGCCCGGGCGCCTCGGCGTCCTGACCCCCTCGCTCCCTCACGTCCCCCAAACCGACAGGCGCTGGCGGACCGACGGCTTCGACCCGGTCGTCGTCCCCCTCTCGCCGTACGAGGAGGAGGACCCCGCCACCGTCGCGCGCGCGGCGGAGAGCCTCCGCGAGGCCGGCGCCGGGCTCGTCGTGATGGACTGCATGGGGTTCAGGCGGAAGACCCGGGACGAGCTTCAGAGCCTGACGGGCGCACCCGTGCTCCTCGCGAATCTCCTCGTGGCGCGCGTCATCGCGGAAGTCTCGGGCGCCTGAGTCGGAAGGAGCCACCATGAGCAGCGACAAGATCGACACGATCCGGTCCTCGTCGAGCGGCACGATCGGACGCGCCGTGAGCCACGTGCGCGGCCAGCGTCTCACCCTCGACTCGTCGACCCATCCCCGGACGGACGCCCTCACCAACAGCGAGGCGTTTCTCGCCTCCATCGCGTCCTGTGGCGTGACGCTCATCGAGCTGTACGCAGCGGACAAGGGCGTGCCGCTCAAGCGGGCGGACGTCACGATCGAGGGCGTCCGCCCGGCCGCCGAGCCGAACCGCTTCGCGAGCGCCACCATGCGCTTCGAGCTGGCGGGCGTGACCCAGGCGCAGGCCGACGAGCTCGTCCAGACCTACAAGAACCGCTGACCCCTCTACCGCACGGTCGCGGCCGCGACCGAGGTCACGATCGACGTCACGGCGCTGCCGGCCTGAGGCCGCGTTGTATGCCGGGCCAAATGACGAGCCCGGCGAGGCCCGAGGGCGGCGCCGGCCGGAGGCGTGGGAGTCGCCGCCGTTCGAGCGCGGGCTTCGCCCGCGCAATCCTTCAGGGGGTGGCTCGGAGGGGGCCCCAGAGGGCGGAGCCCGTCGGTCAGAGGCCCCCTTCGATGATCTCAGCCGCGACTCTTCGGGTCGAGGACGTCGCGGAGGCCGTCGCCCAGGAGGTTGAAGCCGAGGACGGTCACGTAGATAAAGAGGCCCGGGAAAGTCGAATACCACCACCAGGTCGGCAGGTAGTTGCGGCCAATGCTGATCATCGCGCCCCACTCCGGGTAGGGCGGCTGGGCGCCGAGCCCGATGAAGCCGAGCCCGGCGGCCGCGAGGATCGCCGTCCCCATGTCCATGCTCGCCTTGACGACGATGGGCGAGACACAGTTGGGCAGGATGTGGACGAAGACGACCCGCAGCCTGCCGGTGCCGACGGCGCGCGCGGCCTCGACGTAGGTCTCCTCCTTGAGCGCGAGCGTCTTCGCCTGGACGAGCCGCACGTAGCCCGGCCACCACACCAGGGAGAGCGCGATCATCGCGTTGACGATCCCCGGTCCGAGCGCGCCCACGACCGCGAGCGCCAGCACGAGGGCGGGCACCGAGAGGAAGACGTCGGTGACCCGCATGATGACCTCGCCGAGGGCGCCGGCCGCGTAGCCCGCGAGGACGCCGAGCGGCACGCCGATCGTCGCCGCGACCACCGTGACGATGAGCCCGATCTGGAGCGAGACTCGCGCCGCGAGGATCACGCGCGTGTAGACGTCGTTGCCCACCTCGTCGGTGCCGAACCGGTGCGCGGCGCTCGGAGGCTCGAGCTTCCGGTCGAGGTGGACGGCGCCGCGCCCGTCCTCGGGGTACGGGACGATCCATGGCCCGACCGCCGCGATCACCAAGAACGCCAGCACGATGAGGAGCCCGGCCACGGACGACGCGCTCCGCGCGAAGATCCGAGCGTGGCGACGGAGCTCGCGCATCTCGCTCCGACGCTCGGCGAGCCAGCCGGCGAGCGGGCGGAGCGGGAGGGCGCGCGTCGTCACGCCCTTCAAGGCCGGCGGACCCGGGGATCGAGCCAGCCGTAGGCGAGGTCTACGAAGAGGTTCGCCAGCATGAAGTTCAGGCCGATCAGGAGCGTCACGCCCATGATTGGCTGGAAGTCGGACGAGACGGCGGCGTTCACGGCGTAGAGCCCGATGCCCGGCCAGTCGAAGACGGTCTCGACGAGGACGGTGGAGCCGAGCATCCAGCCGTAGCGGAGCCCGATCATCGCGAGCGTCGGGATCATCGCGTTCCGGAGCGCGTAGCGGCTAACGATTCGGAACCCGGAGAAGCCCTGGGCCCGCGCGCTCTGGATGTAGTCCGCTTTGAGTGTCTCGATCATCTCGGCTCGGTTCACGCGCATGATGGAGGCGAGCGCCGGGAACGCGAGCGTGACGACGGGCAGGAGCGCGTGGCGGACGGCCTGCGCGAGGGTCGCCCACTGACCACGCAGGAGCGCGTCGACCAGCAGCAGATGCGTGATCGGCACGGGGGGCGTCGCCGTGAGCGGCAGCCTGCCGCCCAGCGGCAGCACGCCGAGATGAAGCGCGATCGCGAGCTGGAGCATCACCCCGAGCCAGAACGCCGGGAGGGCGACACCCGAGACCGAGACGACCCGCGCGAGGTGATCGATCCAGGCGTCCTTGTAGACGGCCGAGAGCATCCCGAGCGGGATGCCGATCGCCACGGCGAGCAGGAGCGCAAGCGTGACGAGCTCGAAGGTGTTGGGGAAGTAGCGGACGAGGTCGTCGAGCACGGCGTTCCGGCTCCGGAGCGACTCGCCGAGGTCGCCCGAGAGGATGCCCGTGAGGTAGCGGCCGAACCGGACGGGCAGCGGCCGGTCGAGGCCGTACTTCGCCCGGATGGTCTCCACCATCGCGTCATTGGCGTCGGGCCCCGCCGCGAGCCGCGCCGGGTCGCCGGGCACGACGTGCGAGATCGCGAACGTGATGCAGAGGAGCCCGAACAGCATCAGGCCCAGAAGGGCCAGCCGGCGCGCGACGTACTGCTTCAGGGCGCGCCCGACGCTACTTGGCCGCGATCGCCAGCGGGTAGAGGTCCACTTCGCCGGTGAAGCGAACCGGACTGAAGGCGAACCCCTTCACGTAGTCCCGCATGCCCCACCGGCGGTTGGCCAGCATCCCGAAGATCTCCGGCGCGTCGGCCGTGATCCGCGTCTGGATCTCGGCGTAGAGCGGCGCGCGCTCCTCCCACCGGGGGAGCGTGCGCGCCCGCTCGATCAGCGCCCAGACGCCGTCGTTCGCGTAGAACGACGAGGCGTAGTACTTGCCCCACGACCCCTTGTGGTACTGATACGCGACCGCGTCGGGGTCGGTCGAAACCGGCGTCGTGAACACCGCCATGAGGTCCGGAGACGAGTCCACCTTCGCGCCGCGCGCGACCATGTTGGGCCACGTGAGCGGAACCATCCTCACTTTGAGGCCAAGCTTGGCGAGGTTGTCGATGAGGACGAGCCCCATCTTGCGTTCTTCCTCGAGCCCCTGGACGTAGACGTACTCGAGCTCGATCCCGCCCTGCGGGTAGGCGGACTTCGCCAGGTGTTCCTTCGCCCGCGCGAGATCCCGGCGGTAGAAGGCGTCCACCGCGATGTGGCCGCGCGTCGCGTTCGGGAACGGGCTCGTCTGGAGTATCGCGTTGCCGTTGTAGATCTTGAGCAGGGCCTCGTAGTCGAAGGCATAGCTCAGCGCCTTCCGAAGGTTCACGTCCCTCGTCGGCGCCTTCTGCGTGTTCATCTTGATGCCGAAGGTCGTCATGCCTGGATGGGTCGGCACGACGATGCCGCGCATCTTCGCGACCTGGTCGAAGTCGTCGGCCGACAGCCCCTCGACGATGTCGGCCTCGCCCCGTAGCAGGGCCGCCCGCTGCACCGCCGCCTCGCGGACGATTTTTAGAATCACGCCGCCCACGTGGTCCTTCGACGGCCAGCCCTTCCAGTAGCCGTCCACCGCCTCGATCTCGTACAGGACGCCCTGCTCCCAGCGCTTGATTCGAAACGGCCCGCTGCCCGCCTCGTTGCTCGTGAGCCACTTCTGGCCGAGGTCCCCGCCCACCTCGTGGGCGAGGACCTGCTTCGGGTTCATCACATACCACCACGGGAGGAACGAGAGGAACGGCGCGTACGGCCGGGTCAGCGCGAACTGGATCGTGTGGTCGCCGAGCACCTTGACACCGTCCTCCTTGAGGAAGTCCGACAGCATCCACGCCGGGCCCGCGTTGAGCCTGAGCGTCCGCACGAACGACCAGCGCACGGCCTCCGCAGTCACGGGGTCGCCGGTGTGAAACCTCGCGTTCTTCACGAGGTGGAAGGTCCAGGTCCGCGCGTCGGGCGAGCTCTCCCAGCTCTCGGCGAGCCATGGGACGATCTCCGGCGGGTCGCCGGTGTACTTGACCAGGGCGTCGTAGAGCGCCTGCTGCATCATGCGGATCGACCAGTCGTACTTCACGCTCGGGTCGATCGTCGGCACTTCCTGCCGTCCCGCGAAGACGAGAATCGTCCGGTCGCCCACGCGCTCGAACCCGGAGACGGGCGCGGCGACGACGAGCGCCGCCAGCGCCACGGTCACGAGGCAGCTCATGCGAACCCGTCTGAGCGTCATCCACGGCCTCCGCCTGCCGCGACCGGCTGGTGCGCCGCGGCGGCGGCAGGATAACATACGCACGCGATGGCCTCGCTCCGCCCCGTCTCCGCGACCGAGATCGAGTCGCTCGCGATCGGCGCCTGGATCCTCGGCACCGGCGGCGGCGGCAGCCCCTACCTGGCGCTCCTCAACATGCGCAAGCTCTACCGCCAGGGCGCCGTCTGCCGGCTCATGGACCCGATGGCGCTCGGCGACGACGACCTCGTGGCGGTGGTCTCGAACATGGGCGCGCCCCTTGTGGGCCAGGAGCGGCTCGCGGATCCGCGCACCGTCGCGCGCGCCGTCACGATGATGGAGGAGTATCTGGGGCGCCGTTTCCACGCCGTCATGTCGCTCGAGATCGGCGGCGGGAACGCGATCCAGCCCTTCATGGCCGCGGCGCTCCTCGACCTGCCCGTCGTGGACGCCGACTGCATGGGCCGCGCGTTCCCCGAAGCGCAGATGACGAGCTTCGCCATCCACAACCTGCGCATGTACCCCCTCACGCTCGCCGACGTTCGCGACAACGCCGTGATCGTGGCGCGCGCGGCGTCGTGGAAGTGGATGGAGCGTCTGTCGCGCAAGGCGTGCGTCGAGGTCGGCTCGATCGCGTCCACCTGCAAGGCCCCCCGCACCGGCAAGGAAGTCAAGGAGTGCGCGATCCTCTACTCGACGACCAAGGCGATCCGGCTCGGCGAGACCGTCCAGGCGGCGCGGCGCGCCCACCGCGACCCGGGCCGCGCCGTCATCGAGGCCGAGAACGGGATGCTCCTCTTCAAGGGCAAGGTCCGCGACGTCGCGCGCCGGACGACCGAGGGCTTCCTCCGGGGCACGGCGACGCTCGACGGGCTCGACGAGTTCCGGGGACGCGCCTTCGAGCTCGCGTTCCAGAACGAGTTCGCCGTCGGCTGGCTCGACGGCGAGCCGCGCGTCATGACGCCCGACCTCATCTGCGTGCTCGACAGCGCCTCCGGCGAGGCCATCGGCACCGAGACGCTGCGCTACGGCCAGCGTGTGAGCGTCCTGGCCCTCCCGGCTCCGCCGCTGCTCCTGACGCCCAAGGGGCTCGAGCACGTCGGCCCGCGCGCCTTCGGCTACGACCTCGACTTCCGCTCCGTATTCGGCCCGCGCTCGGAATGAAGCGCGAGCTGCGAGCCGGGGCGCACCGCGTCTCGGGCCACCCACCGAAGGTCCCGGCCTCGCGGCCTGTGGATGGAATGAATCACGACGGGCGGAACGGAGCCGGGGCGCACCGCGTCTCGGGCCACCCACCGAAGGTGCCGGCCTCGCGGCCTGTGGGTGGAATGAATCACGACGGGCGGAACGGATCCGGGGCGCACCTCGTCTCGGGCCATCCACCGAAGGTGCCGGCCTCGCGGCGCCGGTTAGAATGACGCGCAGGCTCGGTATCGACGTCGGCGGCACCAATACCGACGCCGTCCTGCTCGCGGACGCGCGCGTCGTCCACGCGGTGAAGACGCCGACGACGCCCGACGTCACCACGGGGATCGGCCGGGCGCTTCGCACGCTGCTGGACGAGTCGCGCGTCGACCGCGCGTCCATCGACGCCGTCATGGTCGGCACGACCCACTTCACCAACGCGGTCGTCCAACGCCGCGACCTCACGCCCGTCGCCGCGATCCGGATCGGGCTGCCGGCCTCCGCCTCGCTCCCGCCGTTCGTCGACTGGCCCGAGGACCTGGCGGCGATCGTCCGGGGCGACGCGGTGATGCTCGAGGGCGGCCACGAGTTCGACGGCCGCCCCATCGTCCCTTTCGACACGACCGGCATGCGGGCCGCGGCGCGGCGCATCCGCGCGGCGGGGCTCACGTCGGTCGGGGTCGCGTCCGTCTTCTCACCGCTGAACCCGTCGTGCGAGGACGAGGCGGCGGCGATTCTGCAGGCGGAGTGCCCCGACGTCGCCGTCACGCGCTCGCACCAGCTCGGGCGCATCGGGCTCCTCGAGCGCGAAAACGCGACGCTGCTCAACGCGGCGCTCGTGGACCTCGCGCGCCGGACGACGCGCGCCTTCACGGACGCGCTCGGCGCGAGCGGGATCCGCGCGCCGCTCTATCTGACCCAGAACGACGGCACCGTCATGCTCGCCGCCGTCGCCGAGGCGTTCCCTGTCTACAGCTTCGCGTCCGGGCCCACCAACAGCATGCGCGGCGCGGCCTTCCTCTCGAAGCTCACCGACGCGCTCGTCGTGGACGTCGGCGGCACGACCACCGACATCGGATGCCTCCGCGTCGGGTTCCCGCGCGCGGCCAACAACGTGGTCGAGATCGGCGGCGTCCGGACGCTCTTCCGGATGCCCGATCTCCTCTCGCTCGGCCTCGGCGGCGGGAGCCTCGTCCGCGAATCGCCGCTCGCGGTGGGCCCCGTCAGCGTCGGCTACCAGCTCACCGAGCGGAGCCTCGTCTTCGGCGGCAACGAGCTCACTGCCACGGACATCGCCGTCGCCGCCGGGCTCGTCCAACTCGGCGACCGCGCCCGTGTCGCCGCGCTCCCCGCCGCGCGGGTGCGCGACGCCCTGGCGCGGATCCATGCGCTCATCGAAGAGGGGGTGGACCGGATGAAGACCGACGCGCGCGACGAGCCGCTCATCACCGTCGGCGGCGGCGCTTTCCTCGTGCCCGAGCGGATCGCGGGGGTCTCGGAGGTCGTCCATGTCGAGCACCAGGCGGTCGCCAACGCCGTGGGCGCGGCGATCGCGCAGGTGAGCGGCGAGGTGGACCAGATCTTCCAGAACCTCGCGCGCGACGAGGCCATCGCGCGGGCGCGGGGGCTCGCCGAGGACCAGGCCGTGCGCGCAGGCGCGGATCCCGGGACGCTCACAGTCGTAGAGGTGGAAGACCTCCCGCTCGCCTACCTCCCCGGCAACTCGCTCCGCGTGCGCGTCCGCGTCGTCGGCGAGATCGCCGCGGCGGACGACGCCGGGGGTCAGCGCGGATTCGCGCGGCTCAGGCCGTGAGCGAAATGTCCGCGCCGGGCGCGGGCGGCGGCGCCGCCGACTTCCGCAGGTCGAGCATCTCCGGCAGCGTCGCGGACTGCTCGGTCAGCTCCAACCGCATGATCCGGTTCATCCGGCCGACGATCTCCTCGATCGCCTTCACGGCGTCGAGCGCCGGGGCGAGGTGGGCCGCGGCGAGCGCGCCGTCGACACGCGGCGAGAGGAGCTGGAGATTGCCCTTCAGCACGTTCAGCGAATTATTGATCTCGTGCGCCGCGGCCGTCGCGAGCGCCGCGACCGATCGGAGCGCCTCGGTTTCCCGCAGCAGGTCGTCTGCGCGCTTGCGCGCGGTGATGTCGACGACGTGGCCTTCGAGGCCGGCCGACGGATCCTCGCCCCCTCGGATCACGCTCATGAGCACCCACACGACACTGTTGTTGGATCGACGCAGCGGGACCTCCAGGTTGGCCACGGTCCGCGCCACGCGGAGCCCGGCGAGTAGGCGGTCCCACCGCGCCGGATCGACGTAGAACTCGCTGAGGTGACGCCCGAGCAGCTCGGCGGGCGCGGTGTGGCCGAGGGTGCGGGCGAACGACTCGTTCGCGTCGAGAATGACGCCGTCGCCGGCCGTCCGAAACATGCCGGCGAGGTTCTGGTCGAAGAGCGGGCGGTCGCGCTCCGGGCGTCGCCGGCCGGCCCGGCCGGGCTTCATCGGACGCCCGCGGCGCCCGGGCCGCTCAGTTCCAACGCCGCGCGGCCGAGCTCCGACAGCGGCAGCACGTGATCGACCGCGCCGAGCGCGATCGCCTCGCGAGGCATGCCGAACACGACGCAGGACGCCTCGTCCTGGGCGAGCGTTCGCGCGCCGGCCCGCTTCATCGCCGAGAGGCCGCGCGCGCCGTCGGCACCCATGCCCGTCAAGATCACGCCGACGGCGTTCTCCCCGGCGGCGGCGGCGGTCGAGGTGAAGAGCACGTCGATCGACGGCCGGTGCCCGTTGACCGGCGGAGTGCTCTCCAGCGCCACGCGGTAGCTCTGGCCGTCGCGATGGACCCGCATGTGGCGATTCCCCGGCGCGATGAAGGCGTGGCCCGGCCCGAGGCGGTCGCCATCCTTCGCCTCCTGGACCCGGACGGGACAGAGCCCGTTACACCGCTCGGCGAAGGCCCGCGTGAACTGTTCGGGCATGTGCTGGACGATGACGAGCCCCGGCGCGTCGGGCGGCATCGCCATGAGGAACGCCTGAATCGCCTCGGTGCCACCGGTCGACGCCCCCACGGCGATCATGCGCTCGGCGGACCCCGGCCGCCCGGCAGGGGGCGCGTGCGCCTCTCCCCGAAGCGGCATGGACACAGGCGGAAGGCGCGCCCAGGCGGCGGCCTTCACCGTGTCGAGCATCTGGGAGACGACGTCCGGCATCCGTCGCACCAGCTCCCGCGAGGGCATCTGCACGACGTCCACGGCCCCGAGCTCGAGGGCCAACACGGTCATCTCGCGCGCCTTCCGCGTCGGCGGGGACACGAGCACGACCGGCGTCCGCGAGGTGCAGATCATCCGTTCCAGGGAGGCCAGCCCCCGCCGCGACAAGACCGCCACGTCGAGGGTGACCACGTCGGGCCGGAGCCGCGCCATCGGCTCGCGCGCGTCGGGCACGCTCGGTACGGCGGCGACGACCTCGATCTCGCGGTCGGCCGCGAGAATGGCCGTGAGAATACGACGCGTCACGGCCGAGCCCTCGATGATGAGGACGCGAACGGTCCGTGTCATGACTCGAAGAGCACGACCTCTCCGAACCGGGGCGGTGCCTGCGCGAGCGCACGGAGGTGCGCATCCTCCTCGGTCCTGAGCCGCCGGCGGCCCCCGTCCCGGAGCCGTCGGACGTAGACCTTGCCGGTGTCGGTGTGGAAGTAGAGCTGGCGGCCGAGCTCGCCGCCGAGGTCGCGACCGACGACCGGAATATCCTCGCACCGCAAGAACTCGTCGATGAACTCGATGTTCCGCTGGGCCACGTTGTCGCCGTTTCGACCGATCTCGAGGACGTGTCCGCCGCCAAAGACCTTCGCCCGGACGCGACGGCGGTCGCCGCCCGCCTTCTGCAGCGCGCCGATCAGGCAGTCCATCGCGTGGACGCCGAACCGGGTGTAATCGAGCGCCTCCTCGCGACCGGGCGCCGGCGCCGGGAGCATGAAGTGATTCATCCCTCCGGCTCGCGTGACCGGATCGATGAGGCAGACGGCGACGCACGAGCCGAGCAGCGTCCGGATGATCGTGGGTTCGCGCGTCGCGTAGACACCCCCGACGTGGATCGTGACCTCGGCCTTGCCGCCGCCGGTCCGCTCGCCGCTCACCGTGGCGGCCCGCCGCGGACCTTGTGATAGACCGTCTTGCCGGCGAGCCGGAGCCCCGTGCTCATGCCGAGCAACGACTCCGAATGGCCGAGGAACAGGTCGCCACCGAGCGCGAGGAATCCGACGAGCCGTTCGACGACCTCGTGCTGCAGCGCGCGGTCGAAGTAGATCAGGACATTTCGGCAGAAGATCGCGTCGAACGCGGTCCGGATCGGCCACGACTCGTCTCGGAGGTTGATCCGGCGGAAGGTGACGAGCCGTCTCACCTCCGGCCTCACGCGCACGAGCCCCTCGCTCGGTCCGCGCCCCCGCAGAAAGTACCGCTCCCGGAACTGAGCGGGCACGCCGGCGAGGCGCTCCGCCAGGTAGACGCCGTGCTCCGCCTGGGCCAGCACGTCGGTATCGATGTCCGACGCGAGGATTCGCACGTCCCACTCCGCGACGTCCGGAAGCTCGTCGAGAACCGTGAAGGCGATGCTGTACGCCTCCTCGCCGCTCGAGCACCCCGCGCTCCAGATCCGCAGCCGGCGTCCGCCGTTCGCCGCCGCGCCGCGCCCGCGCACACTCGTGCGCAAGCGCGCGAAGTGGTGCGGCTCACGGAAGAAATCGGTCTTGTTGGTCGTCAGGGCGTTGACCATCCGAACGAGCTCTTCGCCCGCGGGGTCCCGCTCGGTGAGGTGGTCGTAGTACTGTTGGAGCCGCACGTACCCGTAGTGACGCAGACGTTTCCTCAGCCGGGCGCAGACGAGCGGCCGCTTGGTCTCGTTGAGGGCGATCCCGGTCTGTCGACGGACGAACGCCGTGAACCGCCGAAACTCGCGGTCCGTGACGACGACGTCGTCCAGCCCGGCGGGTTCAGGGGCGACCGGGGTCTTCACCCGACGATCCGGGAGTCGGACGCGAGCCCGCTCGTTCGGTCCGCTGCGGGCCCGTCGCCTCCTCTTCGAGGAGCTGCTCGACGTTCAGCAGGATGACCAGCTTCTCTCCGGCCTTCGCGATGCCGCTGATCAGGCGAGCCTCGACCGGCGTGCCGAAGTCCGGCGCGGCCTGGATGTCCGTCCTGGCCACCGCGAGCACGTCGGAGACGCCGTCTGCGAGGAGCCCGACGACCTTGCCGGAGATCACGGCGACGATGACCACCGCGAATCGGCTGTACGCGGTCTCCGGCAAGCCGAGCTTCGTGCGGAGGTCCACGACCGGGATGATCTGGCCGCGGAGGTTCATGACGCCCTTGACGGCGCGTGGCGTGTTCGGGACGGGCGTGATCGCCGAGTAGCTCCTGATCTCCTGGACCTTCAGGATCTCGACGCCGTACTCTTCAGCGCCCAGGCGGAACGTCAGGTACTGCGAGCCGTCCGCGGCGACGTGCGTCTGACTCGAGAGCGCCCCGAGCGGCTGCACGCTCAGAACTCCTCGAAGTCGTCGGCGTCCCGCGCCGTGGAGCCGTTGCCGGACCCCGCGCGCGCCAGCCGCGCCTCCAGCGTGCGTGTCCGCCGGGCGGAGCCTCGCGGGGCCATTGCGGTCGCCGGCGCCGTCTCGAGCCCCGCGTCCAGCCCCGGCTCGGCCGCGCGGTCCGCGCCTCCGTCGGTCAGCTTGAATCGCCACACGAGCGCGCGCAGCTGCTTGGCGTGGACGGCCAGGGCGAGCGCCGTGGAGGAGAGCTCTTCGGTCTGGGCGGCACTCGACTGGACCAGCCGGTCCATCTGGACGACGGCCTTGTTGACCTGCTCGATGCCCTGCGACTGCTCCTGACTGGCGGAGGCGATCTCGGCGATGATTTCGGTCACGCGCTTCACCGAGGCCACGATCTCGTGGAACGTCTGGCCGGACTGGTTCACGAGCGACGAGCCCGCCTTCACCTTCTGCACCGAGTCATGAATCAACGCCTTGATCTCTTTGGCGGCGGCGGCCGACCGCTGCGCGAGATTCCGGACCTCTGCGGCGACCACGGCGAACCCGCGGCCCTGCTCTCCGGCACGCGCCGCCTCGACCGCGGCGTTCAGGGCCAGGAGGTTGGTCTGGAACGCGATCTCGTCGATGACCGAGATGATCTCCGCGATCCGCTCCGACGACTGGGTGATCTCATCCATCGAGGCGACCGCCGAGGCCACGACCCGCCCGCCTTTTTCGGCGGTGTCCCGCGACTCCGTCGCGAGCTGGCTGGCCTGGCGCGCGTTGTCGGCGTTCTGCTTGACGGTGCCGGTCAGCTCTTCCATGCTCGCGGCCGTCTCTTCCAGCGAGGACGCCTGCTCCTGAGCCGCGGCGGAGATCTGCTCCGCCCCCATCGAGAGCTGCTGGGCGGCGAGGGCGGCCCGCTCGGCCGACTCCCGCGTCTGACCGATGATGACGCGCAGCTTGTCGACGAAGATGTTGAACCAGCGCGCGAGCTCGCCGAGCTCGTCGCGGCTTCGGACCTGAAGCCGCCGAGTCAGGTCGCCTTCTCCCTCGGCGATGTCCCGGAGGAGCGCGCCGGTCTGGCCCAGGGGGCCGGCGATCGAGCGGGCGAGGACGACGCTGAGGGCCAGCGCCGAGGCCATCGCGCCGGCCACGGCGCCCACGACCCACCACAGCATCGCGGCCGCGCGCGCTTCCTCCGTCTTGGCGTGGCCCTCCGCCTGCCCGATCCGCATCGCGGTGAGCTCGCTCAGGATCTTGCGTGCGTTCTCGAACTTGACGGCGCCCTCGCCCATGGAGAGGTCGATGGCGTCACGGCGGGCCGAGGGGGTGTCCTCGGACAGGACCCGCACCGCGTCGCGCGACGCCTGCTCCCACTCGCGCACCGCCTCTCCGAAGGCGGGCCAGAGCTTCCGCTCGTCCTCCCGCGCCGGGATGGCGGTGTACGCGCGCCAGCGCTCGAGCACCTGTGTGAGCTCGGCCCCATGGACTTTGATCTGCGCCTTCGTGTCGGCCGTCGCCATGCTCATGAACATCAAGCTCCGCTCGGCGACCAGCGCCTGTTGCATGTCGCGCTCTGCCTGGAGAATGTCGTTCACCGCCGGAAGGCTCTGCGTGGCGACCACCTGGAAGGCGCCGTTGACGCGCGAGAAGGCCCAGATGCCGAGGCCGCCGGCGAACCCGGTGGTCAGCGCCAGCCCGACGCACGTCGCGATCACCTTGGCCCGAATCGAGAGCCCGTGCCGGTCGTTCATGGTGCCCTCCCGCGATGGCGGCGCGGTCACTTCTTCGCCTGCCTCTCGAGTTGCGACAGGCTGACGCCGACCACCAGCGCACCGACCGATTGACCGTCTGCGAGCACCGGCACCGAGATCTGGATCTGGTAGGTCTGCGCCGACTCGTCGAACTCCGGACGGCCCTGCCACACACTGCGCGTCGAGAACGGGACGTCGAACTTGGGCATACCCTTGTGGATGTACGACGTCGTCTTCTCCGCGAACGCCACCTTTTCACCCTGCGCGGCGGAGAGGAAGGCCTCGGTGATGAGCCCGCCGCTGGCTTCCAGCTTGGCCTGGAGGAAGCGGCCGGCCGCGTTCGACTGGAACGCGGTGACGAGGGGATCGCTTCGCCGGAGGACCTTCCACTTGGCGTTGTCCATTTCGGACAGCGGTCCCTTGGCGTTTTGTTCCACGACGGCCCGCACGATCACGCGATCCGCCGCCCAACCGGCGACGATTTTCTTCTGTCGGTCGAGCTCGATCTGGATGGCCGACGTGATCTCGAACGCCGCATGCGCGGCCGCCGCCACCACCAGGATCGCGACTGCCCCGAAGAACCCGACGCGCACGTCGATTCGCCTCATCGTTGTCCTCCTCCTTCGAGCGATTCGTCTGCCGAGCGGGCCATCGACACCACGGCGTGGGGCGCGCCCGGTCGGGTCTCTCGCCCCGGCCGGGCGCGGCTCAACGCGACCAGCCCGGGCACGTCCAGGATCAGCGCGACGGCGCCGTCGCTCAGAATCGTGGCGCCGGCGACGCCGGCGACCTTCGCAAAGTTGACTTCGAGGCTCTTGATCACAACCTGCTGCTGGCCGCCGAGCTCGTCGACGAGCAGTGCGACGTCACGTCCCTCGTGCTCGACGATGACCACGATTCCCTGCGCGGGGTCCTCCACCGCCGGCGCGATCCCGAACAGACGGTGCAGCCGGATCATGGGAAGCGCCCGGCCGCGGATCACCACCACCTCCGCGTCGGTGAAGACGCGACGGACCTGGTCGGGCCGAGGCCGCATCGACTCGACGATGGAGGCGAGCGGCAGGATGTAGGTGTGCGATCCCACCCGGAGCGACTGGCCGTCGAGGATGGCCAGCGTCAAGGGAAGCCTGATATGGAACGTGGCGCCGCGCCCGGCTTCCGTGTGGACCGTGATGGAACCGCCGAGCGCCTCGACGTTGCGGCGGACCACGTCCAGGCCGACACCGCGGCCCGAGACGTGACTCACCGTCTCGGCGGTCGAGAAGCCCGGCCGGAAGATGAGGCCGAAGATCTCGTCGTCGGTGGGGCGAGTGTCCGGCGTCAACAGCCCGACCGCGGCCCCCTTCCGCGCGATCGTGTCGCGATCGAGCCCCCGGCCATCGTCGGCGACCTCGAGATGGATGTTGCCGCCCTCCTGGTACGCGCGCAGGCGCAGACGACTGACCTCGGGCTTGCCGGCGAGGCGGCGGGCCTCCGGCGTCTCGATGCCGTGGTCGATCGCGTTCCGAAGCAGATGGGTCAGCGGATCGGTGATCTGCTCGATCACTCCCTTGTCCAGCTCCGTGTCCTCGCCCGACGCTTCGAGCACCACCTGCTTACCCTCGGCCTGCGCCAGATCGCGCACGAGGCGCGGGAACCGGCTGAACACCGTGCGGATCGGCAGCATGCGCACCGCCATCACCCGCTCTTGCAGCTCCCGGGCGTGGCGATCCATCTGCGCCACGGCCTCCTCGAGCTGCGCCGCGCGGTCCGGGCCCAGGTGGGCGACGAGGCGGGCGATCATGGACTGCGTGATGACGAGCTCGCCCACCAGGTTGACCAGACCGTCGACCTTCTCGATCGGGACGCGAACCGTCGTCGCCTCGGCCGCATGGTCGGGATCGTGGCCGTCCCCCTCGTCCGACGCCCGTCCGAAGGGTCCCGCGCCGTGCGCCGGGGTCGTCGCCGCGCCGGCGTTGAGCGCGCGCAGCTTGGCCAGCGCCGATTCCAGATTGTCGGGCTCGCGGCCGCTGCCCTCCCGCGCGCGCGCGAGGAGCCGTCGAAGGACGTCCACCGACGCGAGGAGCGTGTCGACGAGGGTCGGGGTCACCGCCTGCTCGCCCTTCCGCATGCGCACCAGGACGTCCTCGAGGGAATGGGCGAACCCGGCGAGACGGTCGAGCCCCAGCATGGCGCTCGTCCCCTTCAGCGTGTGGACGTTCCGGAAGATGCGGTTGACGAGAGCCGGATCCGGCTCGCTCGAGGCCTGCTCGAGACGCAGGAGCGCCGCCTCGGAGTCGCCCACGAGGTCGGCCGCTTCCTCGAAGAACATCTCGAGGGTCGCGTCGTGGGTCATCCCGCCCGGCCCCTCTCGAGCACGCGCGCGACGACCTGGCGCAGCTGGTCCGGATCGAAGGGCTTGCCGATCCAGCCCGTCGCGCCGGCGGCCTGCGCGCTGGCTTTCACCTCGGGGTCGGACTCGGTCGTCAGGATGAGCACCGGCGTGTGGCGGAGCGCCGGGAGCTTGCGGATCTCGCGCACCAGAGTGATCCCGTCCATCTCGGGCATGTTGATGTCGGTGATCACCAGGTCCGGCGAGATCGAGTGCAGCGCGTCGAGCGCCTGGCGACCATCGGCGCTCTCGCGGACCTCGTACCCGTCCCCCTCCAGCACGGTTCGGACAAGGCTTCGCATCGTTCGCGAGTCCTCGACGATGAAGACGGTCGACTTCACTGGCCGGCTGCGGAGTCGGGCCGACCCTGGCGCTCCCGTACGAGCTGGTCGGCGAGTCGTTGGCGCCACGGCGCGAGCACCGAGGGGGCGCCCAGCTTCGCGGCCGTCCGTACGGGCGGCTCCGCGCCGGCATCACCCGGGAACCCGATGAACCTCAGCAGGCGGTCCAGCTGCTCGCGTGTCCCCTCCACCGAGCGAATGGTAGCGGTGAGGTGCTGCGCCGTGAGGTCCTGAAACTCCATCGCCGAAACGATCGCGCCGACGTGCGCGGCCACGGCCTCGCACGACTCCGTTGCCTCCTGCCAGGCGCGGGAAGCCGCGCCCGAGCGCTGCCCGACCGATTCGAGCTGGGCCAGGGCCCGGCGGAGCTTGTCCTGTGTGGCGCAGAGCGCGTCGGTCTCGTCGAGCACCTTCTGCGCCGCGGTTTCGGTCGCCTGCACGAGGGCGGCGAGCGTCGAGGCGACCGACGGCAACGTCTGGCTGGATGCGGGCCGCACGCAGGAGACGGTGATCCTCAGGACGACCTTCATGACCTCGAGCAGTTCCGCGAGGGGCGCCACGAACCGGGCACCGTCCTGGCTGGCCGCCTCGATGATCCCTTCGGCGGCCGCGATCGCCTCCTGGACACGCCCGACGGCCGTGGTGTCCGGCGCGCCGGTCACGATCTCGCCGCCACGTCCCCCACGAGCTCTTGGATCTTTTCCTTGAGCGTCTGGGGTTCGAAGGGTTTCACGATGTACCCGTTGACCCCCGCCTCGATCGCCTGCAGGATGTCTTCCTTTTGGGCGATGCCCGTGATCATGAGTACGGGGAGCTTTCCGTGCGTGGGGCTCGATCGGATTGCCCGGACGAGGTCCGGCCCGCTCATGCTGGGCATCGCCCAGTCCGTGATAACGAGATCGACGGCTTCCGAGGCAAGCTTGGCGAGTGCCTGCTCGCCGTCATGCGCTTCGACGACGGCGTCGAATCCCATCGTCGCCAGGTGGCTCCGGATGATTCGGCGCATCGTGGCGGAGTCGTCGATAAGAAGAATCTTCATAGTACGGGCCTACGCGCGCGGAAGGTGCAAGAGTCGAACCAGGGAATTGAATCCGACTACACGGGGGTAACCCCGTTAAATCGCTAAGTTATCGACCGCGTGAGCCGGTCGCCGGACGGTCCGGGTGGCCAGCTTCTCGCCACCTCGGTGCCACAGCATGTCCGGGCATTGCCAGCCGGACGCTCCCGCGTTGGCTGGTTTTATGCCGGCGCTATTCGACGCCGGCGACGGCGAGCACACGGCGCATCCGCTCGGCGGCGAGATCGGGGTCGCGCAGGAGCCCCGCGCGATCCATCAGGATGAACTGCTCGGCGAGGTGGAGGACGGGGCGCGCGCTCTCGAGTCCTCCGACCATTCGAAAGTGCGACTGGTGGCCGTTGAGATACGCGGCGAACACGACGCCGGTCTTGTAGAAGCGTGTCGGCGCGCTGAAGACGTGGCGCGAGAGCGGATCACGTCGAAGATCCCGAGGAGCGCGTCGCTGTACCGCTCGCCGTCGCCCCGGATCGTCGTCGGGTAGTCGAAGTCGTCGCCCGTGTACATCCGGACGGACGTCGGGAAGCGGCGCCGCATCGCGATCTCGCGCGCCTGGTCGAGGAGCGAGATCTTGACGCCGTCGATCTTCGGCGCCCACTCGCGCACGATCGCGAGCAGCGTCTCGCTCGCCCGATCCAGGTCGCGCGAGCCCCAGTAGCCGGCGAGCGCGGGATCGAACATGTCGCCGAGCCAGTGGATGATCACGGGCTCCCTCACCTGGGCGAGAAGTCGGCCGTACACCTTCGCGTAGTCGTCCGGGCCCTTGGCGCAGGCCGCGAGCGCGCGGCTCGCCATGAGGATGATCCGGCCGCCCACCGACTCGACGAACGCGCACTGCTCCTCGTACGCCGCCTCGACGTCGGCGAGCGTCACGCGAGGCCCGGGCTCGAGGTGGTCGGTTCCCGCGCCACTCGCGAGCACGGCGCCGGGGATCGTCCGCGCCTCCGCCACGGCGCGCCGGATCAGCTCCTTCGCCGTCCCCCAGTCGAACCCCATCCCGCGCTGCGAGGTGTCCATGGCCTCGGCGACGGCGAGGCCGAGCGACCAGACGTAGCGTCGGTACGCGAGCGTCGCCTCCCAGTCGAGCGCGGCCTGGAGCGGAGGGGTGATGTTGGCCAGCGGATCGGCGACGACGTGCACCGCAGCGTAGGCGACCCGGGCCTTGATCGGCCCGCCCGGCGAGACCGCCGGAGCCTGTCCCGTCAGCCGGTACGACGTCAGCGTTCCATCGGCACGCGGCAAGCGTAACGTGCGGGCCATCGCATCCCCTCCTGCGCGAAGAGTCTAGCAGACGAGGGGCCAGCGAGGGGCTGGCCTGACGCTACGACCTGATTCGGGCGACCACGCGGAGCGTGCCGTCAGGAGCGAGTTCCACACCGACTTCAAACCCGTAAACGATACCGAGTACGCGCTCGAGGAGCGACCGTTGCTCCCGAGACAGTTGAACGCCCGGCTTCCCTCCGACGCTAACCAAATCGGCGGTGTTGATTTCGATAAGCAGCGATCCGTCAGTCGGCGGCATACCCGGCATCAGCGTTTTCGTTTCCACCGCGCCCGTGCCGCCTTGCGAGCCAGCGCGCGGCGCGCCCAGCGCCTCTCTTGCCGCCTTGATCCGGTTGCCGTGATTGCGGAGAG